>OFMP01000301.1_pt1 | contig 36092 bp, 40 predicted proteins | sample 1541841 | NCBI WGS metagenome assembly OFMP01 (sample SAMN04209226, study PRJEB22552) | human gut metagenome | biome: gut; material: feces | host: Homo sapiens | place: USA: Oklahoma
TTCCTGCAAAAAAATGTCTTGCGCAACGCAAAAATCCCTCGCTGCCGGTCACATCATGAGTTTTCAGATACACCCTAGGAGAAAACAACCGGCGAATGTAGACAAAACCGGCTCGTTCGTGATATAATCATACTGGTTTACAGGCAAAGAGCGCGCTCTTCTGCCGAGTTCTGAATTTGGCAGGTTGAAGATGGCTTTTTGCTTGGTTCCCGACATGATCTTCCCAGCGTTGACCGACGTGACGGCCGAGGCGCTGCGTTCGCGCGGCATTACGTTTCTGATGATGGATTTTGACAATACCATTGTGCCGTATACAACGGACGTGCCGACGGAAAAGATGCGCGCGTGGATAGAAGCAATGAAAGCCTCCGGCATCGGCCTTTGCGTCGTGTCTAACAGCAAAAAGCCCCGCGTGGTGACGTTCTGCAAGACGTATGGGTTAGACTGCGTCACGCACGCGAAAAAGCCCTTTCAGAAGGGGATTTCCGAGTGCCTCGCGAGGTTTCATCTTAGACCAGAGACCGCCGCGCTCGTGGGCGACCAGATCTACACGGACGTTCTGGGCGCGAACTGCGCGCAACTCACGTCCATTTTGATTTCCGCAATCAATAATCATACGATATGGCTGAAGCTGCGGCATATCGCCGAGCTTCCCTTTATCGCATGGGGAAAAAGGAGAATACGCCATGAAAAACATTGAAAAGTATCAGAGTTTGCTGGCCTCCGGCGAGGTCGACGCGCTGCTTTTAACGAGCGAGTATAACCGGCTCTATGCGGCGCAGTATGGTGTGGCCGAGGGCGTTGCAGTGGTCACAAAAGAGGGCGCGTACTATTTTACCGACAGCCGCTACATTGAGGCCGCCGAAAAGAACCTCCCCGGCTTCACGGTCCGAATGACGCATCCGGGCTCGAGCGAGGTAGAGCGCATCAACGAGGTCATCGGCGAGCACACGATCAAAAAGCTCGGCTTCGAGGAATCCGATATGACCTACGCGACCTTCCTCGAGTTCCAGCATGCGCTGCACGCGGTGCTGGTCCCGATGCAGAAGAAAATTGATGCCTTCCGCGCCTCGAAGGAGCCGTGGGAGCTGGAGCTCATGCGCAAGGCGCAGGAGATCACGGACCTTACGTTCACGCAGCTTCAGAAGGTCATCTGCGCGGGCATGACCGAAAAGGACCTGCGCGCGGAGCTTATTTACAGACTCTATAAAAACGGAGCCGACGGACTGTCCTTTGACCCCATCGTCGTCTCCGGCCCCAATACGAGCATGCCTCACGGCGTGCCGGGTGACCGCCAGCTTCAGTTCGGCGATTTTATCACGATGGACTTCGGCTGCATCTACAAGGGCTACTGCTCGGACATGACCAGAACCGTCGCGCTCGGCTTTGTGACCGAGGAGATGGACAAGGTCTATAAGACCGTTCTCAAGGCGCAGCTGGCCGGTATCGCGGCGACAAAGGCCGGTGTGAGCGGCAAGGCCATCGACGGCGCGGCGCGCAAGGTCATCGCGGACGCGGGCTACGGCGAGTACTTCGGCCACGGCTACGGCCACAGTCTCGGCATTCTCATCCACGAAGCGCCCAACGCCAACACCAGAAACGAAGAGCCGATGCCCGAAAACGCGGTCGTTTCGGCCGAGCCCGGTATTTATCTGCCCGGCAAATTCGGCGTTCGCATCGAGGATGTGACCGTGCTGACGAAGGACGGCTGCGAGATCCTCACAAAGAGTCCGAAAAATTTGATTATTTTGTGATAGCCGCTTGAAAAATACGACTACTTGTTGTAGAATTGTATAAGCTATTGCATATGTAGTTTTAGATTTACACATATTGGAGGAAACAGGATATGGCAACCATTACCGCCGGTGATTTCAGAAACGGTAAGACTTTCGAGATGGACGGCAAGATCATGCAGGTCGTCGAGTTCCAGCATGTCAAGCCCGGCAAAGGCGCGGCTTTCGTGCGCACGAAGATGAAGAACATCGTGACCGGCGCTGTGACTGAAACGTCGTTCAACCCCACTGCGAAGTTTGAAGAAGCATTCATCGAGCGCAAGGACTATGAGTACAGCTACAACGACGGCGATCTGTACTATTTCATGGACCTCGAGACCTACGACATGATCCCCATCAGCAAGGACACCCTCGACAGCTCCTTCCGCTTCATCAAGGAGAATACGGTCTGCAAGCTGCTGAGCTACAAGGGCAACGTCTTCGGCATTGAGACTCCGAACTTCGTCGAGCTCGTCGTCACCAAGGCTGACCCGGGCGTCAAGGGCGATACCGCGACCAACGTCACCAAGCCCGCGACCGTCGAAACCGGCGCGGAGATCAAGGTTCCCCTGTTCATCAACGAGGGCGACAAGATCCAGATCGACACCCGTACGGGCGAATATCTGGGTCGTGCAAAGGGCTAATACGCTGCGCTGAAAGGAGCAAGACTATGACGCTTTCCGAAAAATCTGCTTATCTCAAGGGCCTGATGGATGGCCTGAAGCTGGACACCGAGAAGGACGAGGGCAAGATGATCGCCGCGATCGTCGACATGCTCTCCGACGTTGCAGAGACGGTTTCCGATCTCGAGGACGTGGTGGACACGATCTCGGATGAGCTCGACTGCATCGAAGAGGACCTCGACAACATCGACGACTATCTGCTCGACGACGAGGATGATGACGATTACGAGGACTACGACGAGGACGAGGATGACGCGGAAGACGACGAGTACGACTTCGGCGACGACGAGGTGCTTTACGAGGTGAAGTGCCCGACCTGCGGCGAGGAGATCACCATCGACGAGCAGATGCTCGACGAAGGTTCCACCGTCTGCCCGAACTGCGGCGAAGAGCTGGAGTTCGATCTGGAAGAGGACGAGGAAGAGCCGAAGGAATAACACCATGCAATCCAAAAACGGTATGACCAGTCCGGCCATACCGTTTTTTGCGTCAGGAGGAAAGAACATGCGAGAAGTTCAGATCGGGCGGGTGTACCGGCATTTTAAGGGAGACTATTATGTGGCGGAAGCCGCGGCGCACGATTCGGAGACGGGGGAGGCAGTCGTGATCTACCGCAAGCTCTACGGCGACGGGGGGCTTTGGGTGCGGCCAATGACCATGTTTTTAGAGCCGGTCGATAAGAAGAAGTACCCGGATGCGACGCAGAAATACCGCTTCGAATTGCAGGAAATTGGGAGCGTCGCGGGGCACTGAGACGCGGCTTTTTTCTCCAAGGGCTCGAAAATTGCGGCAGGATGTGTTACAATGGGCGAAGAAAATTTTGGAGGAAACGTATGCTGGACCATATTTTTGCGCGATATGACGCGGTGCTGGTGCTCGATACGGAGACGACCGGTATTTCATGCAGGAAAGACGAGATCATCGAATTGGCCGTGTTAAAAGCTGGGCAGGATGAAGCGGGGCTCTGCGAGCTGGAGACGATGGACGAGTTCGTCCGGCTCTCCGAGGGGCGGCATTTGCCCGATAAGATCGTCGAGCTCACGGGCATTACCGAGCGGATGCTGCTGGACGATGGAATTTCCAAGCGGCAGGCCGCAGAAATGTTCTCCCGGATGTTCGGCGAGCGGACGTTGATCGTTGCGTATAACGCGCAGTTTGACCTCTGCTTTTTGTACTATTTCCTGGCGCAGTTCGGCATGGCGGATGTGCTCAAGGGCGCGAAGATGCTGGACGCGCTTACGGTTTACAAGGACCGCCGTCCGTTTCCCCATAAGCTCTGCAACGCTGTCGATGCGTACCAGCTCAAGACGCAGAACACGCACAGGGCCATTGACGATGCGCGCGCCACGCTCGAGCTGCTTGCCGCGATGGAGCAAGAGGAGCAGGATCTGGAGCGGTACGTAAACCTCTTCGGTTATAATCCCAGGTTCGGCCTGCCGAAGCCAACGATCCACTCCGTGCAGTATCTCCCGCAGGGTTATAACCGCACAGGAAAGCTCTACGAGGACTTGCAGCCCGCGTTTTTATAAGATCAAGGACGCCGGCCCTTTCGGACGCACTTCCAGAAGGTTCGTAGGGGGCGATGCCTACATCGCCCCATTAGAAACCCTCGAATTCGCCGAAGATTTCCGTATAAAAGGTTTATACTGCCGGGTCGATGTGGGCATCGACCCCTACGCATTTGTCGAAAATAGGCGCAAGAATCGAATAGAAACGCTGAAAAGCCAGCCCGCAAGTGCGGACTGGCTTTCGTATGTTCAGTTGCCTTCCAGAATCGGAAGAAGATCAAGAAGATCTTCGATTACATAGTCACACCGTTCGTCGGCGTTTTCGCGCGTTCCGTAGAAGCATGTGGGAATCCCGGCGTTGCGGCCGCCCTGCATGTCGGATGACAGACTGTCTCCGACCATGAGAGCAGTTTTGCGGCGGCTTTCTCCGATTTGGGCGAAAACCTTGTCGTAAAAATCCTTCTCGGGCTTTTTGGTGCCGAGCTGCTCGGAGATGAAAACGTAATCAAAATACTGCGCCATGCCGGAACGTTCAATCCGCCGCTCCTGCGCGTAGGTATCGCCGTTTGTGACAACGACGACGAGGTATTTCCCGTGCAGCGCCTGCAGTAATTCTTTGCAGTGCGGCATAAAGTTCCGTCCTTCGGCAAGCTCGAGAAGATAGCGCCGGTTGATCGCCACGGGGTCAGCGTCCAAGCCGATGGACGCAAAATAGCGGCGGAAGCGCTCGGCATAGATAAAATCCTTTTCAATTTCGCCCAGCTCGTAGCTTTTCCACATCTGGTTGTTGAATGCCTCGTATTTCGGCATGTCTTCCTCGGTGAATGTGATGCCGATTTCGGCGAAGGCCTTCACCAAAGCCTCAAAGGAGCTTTTGCGGAAATCAAAGAGGGTATCGTCGACGTCAATCAGAACCGTATCAAATCTCATGGCAGCCTCGCTTTTTTTGTTTTTTCCAGTATATCATATTTCCGGGATTTATGATATACTAAATTCGCTGTCCGCGCAGCGCGGAAAACCGGCAAATTGCCGAGGCGCGGCGGCGAAAGGAGAACCGAATGAAAACGATCATACAGCTGCTGGCCGAAGAGCTGGGCTGCAAGGAAGAATATGTGAATAATGTGGTGACGCTTCTCGATGAAGGCAACACCATTCCCTTTATTGCCCGCTACCGCAAGGAGGCGCACGGTGCGATGGACGACACGGCGCTTCGGACGCTCGAGACAAGACTCCAGTATCTGCGCAATTTGCAGCAGCGCCGGGACGAAGTAAAATCTGCCGTCGAGGCGCAGGGCAAGCTGACGGACGAGCTGGCACGCTCGATTGACAATGCCGCGACGCTCGCCGAGGTTGAGGACCTGTACCGGCCGTACAAGCAGAAGCGCCGCACGCGCGCAACCGTCGCCAAGGAAAAAGGCCTCGAGCCGCTGGCGGACGCGATTTTTGCGCAGGACAGGAATGGGAAAGCGCCCGAGGAACTGGCGAAGGACTTCTTAAATCCCGACTTGGGCGTGGAGACAATCGAAGACGCGCTTTCCGGCGCAAGCGACATTATCGCCGAGCGGATTTCCGACGACGCGGAGCTTCGCAAGAGCCTGCGCGCGCGGATGCAGAAAAGCGCCCTGTGCGAAAGCAAAGCCGCGAAGGAGGACGAGGACTCCGTTTACCGGCTTTATTATGATTTCCATCAGCCCGTCTCGAAGCTCCAGAGCCATCAGGTGCTCGCGCTCAACCGCGGCGAGAAGGGGGGCTTTTTGAAGGTCGCGCTGGATTTGGACCGCGCGGAGGCGATGCAGCTGATCAGAAAGTGCGTCGTAAAGCCCGGCTCGCCTGCGATGGCGTTTCTGGCCGCGGCGGCCGAAGACAGCTACGACCGGCTTCTTGCGCCCAGCATGGAGCGCGAGCTCCGGACGATGCTGACCGACGCGGCAAACGAGGCGGCGATTCACAACTTTGCGCTCAACCTCCGGCCGCTTCTCATGCAGCCGCCCGTGAAAGGCTTTGTCACGATGGGGCTCGACCCCGGCTACGCGCACGGCTGCAAGGTGGCCGTCATCGACGCGACGGGCAAGGTGCTCGATACGACGGTCGTCTACCCGACGTTTTCCGAGCGCAAAAAGCAGGAGGCGATTGACAGCCTCAAGCGGCTCATCGACAAGCACGGGGTAAAGCACCTCGCGATTGGCAACGGCACGGCCTCGCGCGAAACGGAGGCGATGGCGGTCGAGCTCATTCGGAAGTGCCCCGGGGTATCGTATATGATCGTCAATGAAGCGGGCGCGTCGGTTTACTCGGCTTCAAAGCTGGCAGCCGAGGAATTTCCGCAGTTCGACGTGAACCTCCGCTCGGCGGTGTCGATTGCAAGACGACTGCAAGATCCGCTGGCAGAGCTCGTGAAGATTGACCCCAAGGCCATCGGTGTGGGGCAGTATCAGCACGATATGCCGGAAAAGGAGCTCGACAGCGCACTCGGCGCAGTGGTCGAAAGCTGCGTCAACGCGGTCGGCGTGGATGTGAACACGGCGTCCCAGCCGCTGCTCCGGCAGGTTTCCGGCCTCAATGTGACGACGGCCAAAAATATCGTGCTCTACCGCGAGGAAAACGGCGCCTTCACCTCGCGCGCGCAGCTGAAAAAGGTGCCGAAATTAGGCCCCAAGGCGTTTGAGCAGGCGGCGGGCTTTTTGCGCGTGCCGGAGAGCGGCAAGGTGCTGGACAATACCGGCGTGCATCCTGAGTCTTATAAAGCGGCCGAGCAGATGCTGACGCTGTGCGGTTTGAAGCTCTCAGATGTCGGAACGGAGAAGCTGAAGGAGCTCCCTGCGCGCGTGAAGCTCTACGGCGAGGAGAAGCTGGCGCAGGCGTGTGAGATTGGCGTTCCGACGATGCAGGATATTGTGAAGGAGCTCGTGAAGCCCGGGCGTGATCCCAGAGACGAGCTGCCCGCGCCGATTCTGCGTACGGATGTTCTGGAGCTGAAGGACCTGAAGCCCGGCATGGAGCTCAGCGGCACGGTGCGCAACGTCATCGACTTCGGCGTTTTTGTGGATATCGGTGTGCATCAGGACGGCCTGGTGCATATCTCGCAGGTTTGCAACAAATATATCCGTCACCCGTCGGAGGTCGTTTCGGTCGGTGACGTGGTGAAGGTCAAGGTGCTGGAGGTCGACGAAAAGCGCAAGCGCATCAGCCTCACGATGAAAGGCGTATAAAGAAGAAAGGAAGCGGCTCTTATGAAAAAGCGCATCTGCATTCTCTACACCGGCGGCACCATCGGTATGGTGCCAAGCGAAAAAGGCTACGTTCCCTCGAGCGGCGCGTTTCTGGATCTGCTCCGTGCCATCCCGGATCTGTACTGGGCGGATATGCCCGCGTGGGACGTGGTGGAGTTTGAACCGCTGCTTGATTCCTCAGACATTACAGTCCGCGAATGGAACCAGATCGGAAGCGCCATTGCTGAGCGGTACGAAGATTATGACGGCTTCGTCGTCCTCCACGGCACGGACACGATGGCGTACTCCGCGTCGGCGATTTCCTTCATGCTGGAAAACCTCTCAAAGCCCGTCATTTTTACCGGTTCGCAGATTCCGCTGGGGCAAATTCGAAGCGACGGACGAGACAATATCATCAGCTCCCTTCTCATTGCCGCTTCCGGACAGGTCCACGAGGTCTGCATCTACTTTAATGGCGTTCTTTTGCGCGGCAACCGGAGCACGAAGCGCTCTTCCGACCAGTTTGAGGCCTTCGAGTCGCCAAACGACGTGCCGCTGGCGCATGCCGGTATTCAAATTGAATACAAAAAGAGGGTTCTGCGTCCGGCGAGCGAGGAACCGTTCCGCTTGCAGCCGTTTAAGGAGCTTCCCATTGGTGTGATCAAAATCTTCCCCGGTATTCAGTTCGACTATTTTGCGTCGCTGATGACGGATAAGCTAAAGGGTGTGGTGCTCGAGACGTTCGGCGCGGGCAATATTCCGGGTTCGGCGCAGAATGCGCTGCTGCCGATTATCGAACGGGCTTACAAAAACGGCACGATCATTACCGTCTGCTCACAGTGCAGCCAGGGCGCGGTGAGTCTTGGGACCTATGCGGCAAGCTCGGCGCTGCGAAGAGTCGGCGCGGTCAACGGCCGGGACATGACGACGGAGGCCGCCCTTGCCAAGAGCTACTACCTGATGTCTGTCTCGGATGATATGGCGTTTGTGAAATCGCAGATGCAGAAAAATTTACGCGGCGAGCTTACGGAATAAGAAAACAAAACGGCAGGACGATTCTGAATGGAACCGTCCTGCCGTTTTCTGTTTTGAATCAAGGCTTTGCTGCGTCCCGGCTGACCAGCGCGCGGAAGACTGCGTCGCGGTCATACGTTCCCGCTGCAAAGCCCGGAATTTCCTTGATGGCCTTGCAGGTGCTTAAGCTGAAGCCGGTCAGGATCTGGCCGATTTCCTGGTCCCGATACGGGCAGTCGCCGGTCACGATCAGCGTCGACAGACTGTGCACCACCAGCCACAGATTGCGGAAATAGAAATCTGCCTCTTCTTCGGTGATGTGATAGACGGTGATTAGCGTCGGGCGGACGAGCGCCTGCAAATGCCGCATGGCCTGCATGGCGCCAAATTCCTGCGATTTTGTCAGAAACAAAAGCCGGTAGAGCTCGGGCTCCTCCCGCGCAAAGCGGATGTACTGCGTTCCAACGCCGAGAAACGGAATGGTCTCCCGCAGACCGGCGCTGGTATAGTCGTCATACACGCGCACGGCGGCAGCATAGACCGCCTGCCGGATGCCGCCCATGGAGCCGAAGGCGGTGAAAATCGGCTGCGTGGACGTGCCGAGCTCGTCGGCGATTGTTTTGGCGGTCAGACCGTCCGCGCCCTTTGCCCGCACGACGCGCAGCGCCGCCGCGACCATCTCGTCCTTTGTAAACTTGTTTTTCGGAGCCATTGACAGCACCCTTTCCGTCAAAATAGATAATACGATATATATTGTATGGTTTGCATCAGAATTATACGAAACGCGGCTGCGCTTGTCAATGGGAAGTGCAGCTGCATTTGCGACCTAAAAAAGCGCCGGAGGGGATACAGAACATCCTCTCCGGTGCGTGTTTTTTCAGATGACGCGGAAATCACAGGGGACGATGCGCTCCGGCGCGTTGGGGTCTTTAAAAAAGTCCAGCAGCAGGTCGGACATTTCTGTTCCAATTTCGCGCAGCACCGGGCAGCCGGAATAGCAGTCGTAGCCTCCGGTGCCGCTGGCGCGGTAGCTGCTGAGGCAGGCGGTAAAAACGTCGTCGGCAGCGACGGACTTTCCGTTCACGCGGAGTTCTGTCACGCGCTGGCCGACGGGTCTGGAGCAATCAAAGACATAGTGCACGCCCGCGTAGTAGTCATAGTTATAATGCTCGACTTTCGGCTTCAAAAAGGCGTCTGAGATGGCGAGCGAGCCGTCTTCGCCCTTTGTGAAGTATTCCGCGCTGCGCTCCATCGCCCGGCGCAGAACCGCGCCCGTGATTTGCATCACAGTGAGCGTATTCGTGTACGGGTACGCATTCAGAATGTCTCTGCGCCGCACGGTCTGCGGAAGGCCCGCCGGGTCGTTTGCAAGACTTGTGACGGAGATCTGCGCGCCGCTTGCCAGAAGCTGCACGGTATTGAATAGATCAGCTAGCGGGTTTCCATAAGCCGCCATGCGAAGTGGGGTATCGATCGTCATCGGCTCCGGCAGGTGCCCCACGACCTCGTCGAGCCAGTCCTGCGCGCCGTGCTCCATGCCGGAAAATTCTGCGAGCCATTCCGGGCGGCAGGGGCCTCCCGCATGGATCGTCCGGCTGGAAAATTGCGCGCCGTCATCCGATATGGCGGCTTCCACCTTCAAAAATTCCTGCCCCTTGTCAGACGGCTGGACGACAAAGGTACCCTGCACCATCTGCCCAGGCACGGACATATGCTGGTGGCCGGTCAGGAGAATATCAAAGCCTAGCTCCTGACAAATCCGATACGCGACATTCTCGCGCGTAGCCGAAAGCGTCCGGCCGCTTGCAAGGTCACGCTCAAAGCCGCCGTGATAGACGCACACCGTGAGATCGACGTTGCCTTTTAGCAGCGCGAGCGCACTGGCTGCCGCGGGGAGCGGGTCTTCGATCGTAATGCCGGACAGGTGCTCCGGCCGCTCCCAGATGTTCACGTAGTCGGTCACAATGCCGACGATGCCGACGCGGAGCCCGTTTTCGAGCGTATGCACCCGCGCGGGGAAGCGAGTGGAGTCATCGGCCCGGCGGACATTCTGGCAGACGCATCTGGCATGCAGCGCATCAAGATAGCTGTCCAGATATGCCATGCCGTAGTTGAAATCGTGGTTTCCGAGCGTCACATAGTCGTATCCGCAGCGGTTCATGATCTCGGCGAACTTCTCAGCGCTGCCGATCGTATCGTGGCAATAGGCTCCAAACGACGAGCCTTGCAGCAGGTCCCCGCCGTCGATAATGAGCGTGTTGCCGTCTTTTTGGAACCGGCTGGCGCATTTGAAAAGGCCGAGATCTTTTTCTGTCTGGCTGCGGTAGTCGGTGGGGTAGATGTAGCTGTGAAGATCGGAGGTAAAGTAAATCGTCAGCTTTCGTTCCTGCATCGCCTTACCCCCGAGCCAGCTTGACGCGGATTTTTGCCGAAATCCATTCGATGATGAGCACCAGCACGATAAGCCCCAGCAAAATCGCGCCGACCTCGTTCCAGCGGTACGAGCTCATGGCAAAAATCAGCGGCGCACCGATGCCGCCGGCACCGACAAGACCGAGGACTGTCGCGTCGCGCAGGTTCATATCGAAGCGGTAGATGATCGTGGAGGTGAAGTCCGCGGTCAGCTGCGGCAAAATGCCGTAGCGGATCTTCTGGAACGTCGTGCAGCCTGCCGCGTCGAGAGATTCCAGAATCCGCTTGTCGAGGTCCTCAATGCTCTCAATGAACATTTTGGACACCATGCCGATCGAGCACAGGGACATCGTGAGAAGTCCTGCAAACGGTCCGGGACCCGTGACGCGGATGAACATCAGGCCGTAGACAAAGGCTGGGATCGTGCGGATGGCCGCAATGAGAACGCGTCCGATGAGAGCTACAGCCTTGGGGACCAGATTGCTGGCAGACAGGAACGACAGGGGAAGCGAAATGACCGCGCCGACGATCGTTCCCAAAAACGCGATGCAGAAGGTCTCCAGCAGCAGATAGGGCACGCCGTCTGTACCGAGCGTGAACAGAAGCTTTGCCGACGGGTGGAAAATGCCGGAGAGAATGTTCCCTGCGACCTCCAGGCCGTTTCCGGTGGGGTTGCTGACCTTGACGGCCGAGCCGGACCAGGCAAGCAGACACGCGACGCAGAACGCCGCCAGCAGCTGCCAGAGCCACGTCTTGGGCGCGGAGGCATAGGCTTTTTGAATTTTTTCGTTCATTGCCGTCTCCTCCCTACGTCAGGCGCTTGCGCAGCGCGTGGCTGACCGCTTCGATGAACATGACGGTGACAAACAGCACGATGAGGATCATGCCGAGGCTGTCATACTCGCGCCAGCCGATTTTTTCGTTCATGATAAGGCCAAGGCCGCCCGCGCCGACGTAGCCGAGGATCGACGCGTAGCGCACGTTACCCTCGAGACAGAACAGCGATACCGACAGATAGGTCGGCAGCACCTGCGGGAAAACCGCCGTGACAAACGCGCGGAGCTTCGTTGCGCCAAGCGCCTCCATCGCCTCATACGGGCCCATGTCAACGGTTTCGATGATCTCAAAGAGCTGCTTTCCGACGTAGGCAAACGTGAAGACTGCGATGGCGCAGGTACCGGCCATGGTGCCAAGGCCAAAGATATAGGTCGCAATCAGCGCGCAGACAAGCGTCGGAAGCGTCCGAACAAGACTCAAAAACAAACGCACGAGAAAGACCACAACGCGGTTCGTTACAATGTTGCTTGCCGCAGCGATGGCAAACGGAATGGCAAGCATGGCGCCAATAAAAGAGCCGAGGAAGGACATTTTGATCGTGTCCAGCAGTGGCTGCCAGATCTTTCCTAAATACGTGGTATTGGGCGGGAACATGGCCTTGAGAATGTCAAAGAATTTGCTGCCTTTTTTCGCAAGGACCGAGAAGTTGAAGCCGGTGATCCGGACAGACACGGCCGTCAGAACCACCAGAATCAGAATCACCAGCGGCGCGCGGCTGCGCTTTTCTTCGACGACGGTTCCATCGGAAAGCGTGTAGCGCCGGGGGCGGAAGATGCGGTCATACAGGCTCATACGGCAGCCTCCGATGCGGTGTCCTCTCCGTAGATCGCATCCAAAACCGCCTGATCGACCTGCTTTGACGGCCCGTCGTAGACGATTTTACCGGCGCGGATGCCGATGATGCGGTCGGCGTACTCGAGCGCCAGCTCCACGTGGTGGATGTTCAGCAAAATCGAAATGCCAAGCTCCTGATTGATGTGTACAAAGTCTTCCATGACCTGGTTGGCCGTCACGGGATCGAGCGCGGCGACGGGCTCGTCTGCCAGAATGATGTGCGGATCCTGCGTCAGGGTGCGCGCCAGCGCGACGCGCTGCTGCTGACCGCCGGAGAGCTGGTCGGCGCGCATATAGGCCTTGTCCAGAATGCCGACCTTGTCAAGGGACTCGAGCGCCCGGATTTTATCCTCTTTGCGGAACGCACCCAGAAGCACGCGCCAGAACGGCATGTCCGGCACGCAGGCGGCGAGCACGTTTTTGATGACGCTCGTGCGTGTGACGAGATTAAACGACTGAAACACCATGCCGATTCCGCGCCGGAACTTGCGAAGGGGTTTGCCGGAAAGCCCGGTCACGTCGGTACCGTTTACGGTAAGGCTCCCAGACGTGATCTGGTGCATCCGGTTGACTGCGCGCAGGAGCGTCGATTTTCCCGCGCCGGAGCGGCCGATGATCGCGACAAACTCGCCGTCTTCAATGCGCAGGCTCACGTCGTCGAGGCCGACCGTGCCGTTGGGATATACCTTGGATACGTGGTCAAATATGATCATAAAGCGTCCTCATTTCCGGGGTGCAGCGGAAGCCCGGCAGCGCGGGCGATTCCTGCTGACAGGTTTCGGCTGGACCCCTGATGGTAAAAAGCGCGGGGAAGACCGCACAGCGGAAGGTATCTGCCGTGCAAGTCCTCCCCGCGTGGGAAAGTTCGATTTAGTTTGCTGCGGTCAGCTCCTGAATGAGCTTCTGTGCGGCGCGCTCGTTGTCATAGTCGGAGGCCTGCGCCTTCTGATAGCCGTTGTGGCTGTAGATGGCGATGACGGCCTTGCCTTCTTCGGTGTTGCCGATGTTGATGAAAGCGTCCTGAAGCGCGGCGATCAGGTCAGCATCCATGATCTCGGAGTTCTTGCTGACGGAGATGGTGTCGTTGTAGATCGGGGCGGTCACGCCGATGACGTTCGTCTCTTCCCAGATGGAGCCTTCGCGGCCAAACTCGGAGTTCCAGCGCTCGGCATAGTCGCGGCGCGCGTCGGCATAGGTCACGAGAACGTCAACCTGACCGGAGGCCAGACGGGCGAACGCGCTTGCGTAGGAGTCAGACTGGACGGCGCTGCTGAGGTCGGAAATACCCTTGCCGTAGCGGTCCTGGAGCCACAGAGCGGGGTAGATGTAACCGGCAGGGGAGGACGTGCCCATGACGCTCCAGTTGGCGCTGTTCAGATCGTCCCAAGTCAGCTCTTCACCGGCGTTGACCTTGGCGGCCAGCTCCTGACCCTTTTCAGACGGGCCAGCGATGAACAGCGCGCGGTAAGAAACGGCCTGCTTGTCGGAAGCCTCGGTGGGCTGACCGTCGTTCCAGTCCTTGGCGTCGTCGGAGTCCTTGCTCAGGCCGTCGCGGGTCGCAGTCAGGATGACCTCCGCGCCGTCGTCGTACAGAACGTACGTGCCGCCGGGAATGAGGCCAACGTCGATGGTGCCGGCTTCGAGGCCTTCGCCGACTGCCTCATAGGTGGTGCCGACGGTGATCTCAACTTCGCCGACGTCGTAGCCTTCTTTGGCGAGCTCCGTCTTCAGAAGCTCCTTGAGAGGCTCGGTCGCGGTGATGATCTCCTGCGGCTCGCGGGAGGGAACGAAGGCGACCTTCAGGGTTTCGATGGACTTTGCGGCCGGTTCCTCGGTTTCGGTGGACTCGGCGGCGGGTTCTTCGGTTTGCGCGGTTTCGGCAGGAGCAGTGGTTTCCGCGCTGCTGTCAGCTGGTTCGGTGGTGCTGCTTGCGGCGCAGCCGGCCAGAATGCCGAGCAGCATGACAAGCGCAAGCAGAAGTGCAAGACTCTTCTTCATTGATTGATCCTCCATATATTCATTGCTCTGCTTCGCAGCGGTTTCCGGGCGGAAGCGCCGGAGCAGGTTTCGCGGCGAATTCCGGTTCTTTCTGCCGCAGCTTGATTATAACACATCCCTTGAAGAAAAAAATTTCCGCTTTCGTAAAAAAAGTATTTATTGCGTCTGGGAGAAGAATCTGGCCATCAGCTCTTCAAAGATCAGGATGATATGCCCGAAAAACGGATTCGGAAGACTGCCCGCCAGCGTCTGCTTCGCTCCGTCGACGACAAAGACAAGATCGGAGAGCTGCGCGAGCGTTGAATCGCTGCGGCGCGTGAAGGAAATAATTTTCTGCCCGTGCTGCTTTGCGTGCCGCACGTCGTTTAAAACCGGCTCCGTTTCGCCGCTCTGGCTGACGGCAAACATGATATCGTTTTCGTCCGCGTCTGCGCCCTGGTGCGCCTCCTGAAAGATCATATAGTCGTAAAAGTGGACGTTGCTGAAGGCCATGAAGCCGCAGATGGACATACGCTGGACGATATACGTGCCGACAATATTGGAAAAGCCCTCGCCGGTTGTAAAGATTTTGCCCTTTCGGCGCGCGCGCAGCAGCTCGCAGAAGCTGCTGACAAGCTCGTCTGAGTAATTGTCGACGAAGCTTCCGAGCGTGTCCTCCGTCCGTTTGTCCGTGCCGGTCAGCTGACGGCTGAGGTGGTAATAGAGCTCACTGTAGCCGTCGAAGCCAAGACGCTTGCACATTTTGATGATGCTCGCCGTGGAGAGATAGTTCTCGGCGGCGATCTGCTGGATGCCCGCGCGCTTTTCGCCGCGCTCAATGTGCGCGGTGATGCTGGTGATCACCTTGCGTTCGTCCTCAGAAAGTAAATTTGTCAGCAGAAAATAATTGTCTCCCATACATAGTCCCCCATCCATCCGTATGTTCCAATCCAACTTCATACATTATAGGACAAGCCCTTCATATGTCAAGGGAGCCTCCGTCCGCGCCGGGGAAAGCGGATGCTGGCTGTAAGGTATCCCGGACTGGTATTTAAAAAATTTACCTGGCGCGACGGGACCTTACACAGCGCCGCCATATTCAAGCTTGCGCAGAACAGAATTTTGTAGTAAAATACAAACTGACAAAATGCGCTTGAGGCGTTACTTGTTTGCAAGAAAAAACAAAAATCAACGGAAATAAAGGAAGGTGCGTTTCTTTGACAGAGGAAATGAAGCTTGCATTAAAGAAAAAAGCCTGCCAGGTCCGTATGGGCGTGATCGAGTCCACCCATGGAGCCAAGGCCGGCCATCCCGGCGGAAGCCTGTCCGCTGCGGACCTGTTTGCTTACCTGTATAACCGGGAGCTGCGGATCGACCCAAAGAACCCCAAGGACCCGAAGCGCGACCGCTTTGTCCTCTCCAAGGGCCATACCGCGCCGGGCCTTTATGCTGCGCTTGCCTATCGCGGCTTCTTCCCGGTCGAGGATCTGCCCACGCTCCGGCATATTGACAGCTATCTGCAGGGCCACCCCAACATGAACACGGTTCCCGGCGTCGATATGTCCACCGGCAGCCTTGGACAGGGTATTTCTGCTGCGGCGGGCATGGCCAAGGGCGCAAAATATCTGCATCAGGACGTAAATGTCTACACGCTTCTTGGCGACGGCGAGATCGCTGAGGGTGAGGTCTGGGAGGCAATGCTCTTTGCGGCCCATTACAAGCTCGATAACTTCTGTATGGTCATCGATCTCAACGGCCTGCAGATTGACGGCCGCACCTGCGACGTCATGAATACCGCGCCTGTGGATGAGAAAGCAAAGGCCTTCGGCTTCCAGACGATCTCCATCGACGGCCACGACTTTGACCAGATCGAAAAGGCGTTTGAGGCCTTCCATGCCTGCACCGGCAAGCCTACCTGCATCCTGATGCACACCACCAAGGGCAAGGGCGTGAGCTTCATGGAAAATCAGGTCGGCTGGCACGGCAAAGCGCCCAATGACGAAGAATACAAACAGGCTATGGAGGAATTGAATGCGGCCATGGCAGAACTGGAGGCAGCGAAATGAGTGAAGTGAAAAAAATCGCGACCCGTGACAGCTACGGCAATGCGCTCGTGGAGCTGGCCCAGAACGGCGCGGATAATCTGGTCGTGCTGGATGCGGACCTTGCCGCTGCAACAAAAACCGGAACCTTCAAGAAGGCGTTCCCCGAGCGCCATTTCAACTGCGGCATTGCCGAGTGCAACATGATCGGCGTGGCTGCCGGTTTATCCACGATGGGGCTCGTTCCCTTTGCCAGCAGCTTCGCGATGTTTGCCGCGGGCAGAGCCTTTGAGCAGATCCGCAACTCCATCGGATATCCGCATCTGAACGTGAAAATTGCGGCGACGCACGGCGGCATCTCTGTCGGCGAAGACGGCGCGAGCCACCAGTGCTGCGAGGATTTTGCGCTGATGCGCTCGATTCCCGGCATGACGGTCCTGTCGCCGAGCGACGATGTAGAGGCAAGAGCTGCCGTGAAGGCAGCCTACGCGTATGAAGGCCCCGTTTATATCCGCCTGGGCCGTCTGGCAACGCCGGTGTTCCACGACGCAGAGCGCTACACCTTCCAGATCGGCAAGGGCGAGCAGCTCACAGAGGGTAATGACGTCGCCATCATCGCAACGGGCCTTATGGTTGCGGAAGCTTTGACGGCTGCGGAGAATCTCGCGAAAGAGGGCATTCACGCCCGCGTCATCAACATCTGCACCATTAAGCCCCTCGACGAGGAGATCGTCCTGAAGGCAGCCAAGGAGTGTGGCAAGGTTATCACCTGCGAAGAGCACAACATCATCGGCGGCCTCGGCGAGGCAGTCGCGGCTGTGCTCAGCGAAAAGTGCCCGACGAAGCTGCGCCGCATCGGCGTCAATGACGAGTTCGGCCATTCCGGCCCTGCCGCCGCGCTTCTCAAGCAGTTTGGCCTGAGCGCCGAGCACGTGGAAGCAGTCGCGCGCGAACTGGTCAAGGGCTAAAAAATCAAACAGGGGCTGCATGGCTCCCTGCAAAACGAAATACGCTGCCGGCGATTGCCGGCAGCGTATTTTTGCGCAAATGAGGCGGTTATGTCGTTTCCCGCTCGACAATGTGGGTTTTCAGAAGCACGCTTCTTTCATGCGGCTCGTCGTTCAGCGCCTTGATCAGAAGATCGACCGCAAGCTTGCTCTGAGACTCCGCGTTATTATCCAGAGAGGTCAGCTGCGGATAGGAAATTTTCGCATAGATACTGTTGTCGACGCCGATGACGCTGATGTCTTCGGGAACCTTGCGGCCGCTCTCGAGCAGCGCACGCAGACCGCCGGTAGCGGTGATGTCAACAGAATAGATGATGCCGTCGACTGACGGGTCTTCGCGGAGGATTTCCTTTGTGATCTCATAGCCGGAGGCGTAGCTGGTTGCCGCTTCGTAGATTTTGTTCTGCGGATAGCCGAGCGCGCGGATCCCGGCCAGAAAGCCCTTCCGTTTGTTGCGGTTTGCGGGGGAGTCCGCATCGTTTACGTAGACGATGTTCTTCCGGCCCTTTCTTGCCAGAAGCGCCACGCAGTCTTTTACGCCGCTTTCCTCGTCGGCAATGATTCCCGTGACGTTCGGAAGGTCAATGTAGCCGTTGATGATGACGACCGGAATGTTCGGCAGATAGGTTTTGATCGTGTGATAGGTGCTCTTTGCCATGAACATCGAGCCGATGAGCGCAATGCCCTCCACGCGGCGTTGCTCGAGCTGCCGGATGCACGAGCCGATGTTCGCCTCGTCCGCGCCGGTACTCATGATGATGGAACAGTACCCCCGCTTTGCAAGCTCCTGCTCGATGGCGAAGGCGTTGTCGATATGGTGCACGACACGGATATCGACCAGAAGAATTCCAATCATCTTCGATGACTGCATCACAAGCCCCCGCGCCGCGACGTTCGGCGAATAGTTGTACTCCTCGATCAGCTTTTCAATTTTTTCGCGGGTTTCTTTTCGAATACCGCTTTTGTGGTTGATGACGCGGGAAACGGTGCTCGCGGAAACGCCCGCAGCGGTTGCAATGTCGTAAATTGTCATAAATCCTGTCCTGTCTGCTGCAAGGCTTTGTGAAACGACCCTGCCGCCTGAAATGCAGCGTAAAAGCTGGAATGCTGGTTGGGAGGTTTGCTTTGTGCGGGTGTTATGGAGCAAACACACGGCCGAGTGGACATCTTGCTCTGGAAATTCTTGCGATTTGCATCCACTATATCATATCGGGGTAGATTCGACAAGAGAAATATTTCGGATATTTGAATTCTTTGCAATCGATTTTATAGAAAGATTTCAGACGTTCCTGAAATTCTGACTAAAATTCGCGCGGAACATTGGAAAAACAGCATAGTGCTGAAAAAACCGGAAAATCTTTATGCAAAATGAAGGGGCAAATTTTGTTGACAAAGGAAAACCGGCGTAGTACACTATGGATGCAATCGATTGCAAGAACATTTCAAACCACGTGCTGTCGTTTGCGTTTCTTTTTTAAAAATTTTGGCAATCGATTGCCGAAAGGAATCGTGATATGACAAGAGAGGATCTGGACAACGTATTTCTGAAGATGGTCGAGATGTACGAGGGACAGCCCGAGCGCATCCAGCACTTCACAAAGGTACACAGCTACGCCGCCTATATCGGCAGACAGGAAAAGCTGGACGAGAAAACCATGTTCATACTGGAGACGGCAGCCTACACGCACGACATCGGCATCAAAAAGGCGGAGGAGCTGTATCACGCGTCAAACGGCAGGCTCCAGCAGGAGCTTGGCCCTGGCGAGGCGGAGACCATGCTCAAGGAGCTCCGGTTTCCGGAGGATATCATCGAGAGAGTCAAATATCTGATCGCGCATCATCACACCTATTCCAATATTCAGGGGATCGACTTGCAGATTCTGATCGAGGCAGATTTTCTCGTCAACCTGTATGAGCATTCGGACGAGTCGGTTGCGTCGAAGGTTCTGGAAAAAATCTTCAAGACAGCGTCGGGAACGAAGCTCTGCAAAACGATGTTCCGGTTATAAAGAGGAGTCAATATGGTTGTTACGTTGGATTGTGAGAGAAAGAATATCACAGGTTCGTTTGATTGCAGTAAGACTCCGGTCGTGCGCATCGCGGACGGAGACAGCGTGGTCTGCAACGTGTTAGACGGCGACTGGCACCTCGGAAAGCCGCCGGTTCCCAAAACGGGCGCGGGCAGCTTCTTTGAAGGGAAGGATGCGCAGAGGGACGCGGGGCATTGCCTGATCGGGCCGATCTACGTCGAAGGCGCGAAGCCGGGCGATACGCTGGCGGTCAGAATCAACGAGTGCCGGACGGCCGATTGGGGCTGGAGCAGAGTTGGCTTTGCGGACAAGGACCACATGAAGCGGCTGAACATTTCCGAGCTTCCGGAATATTTCCTGAACTGGGACATCGATCACGAGACGCGGCGCGCGGTCAGCGACCAAGGACACGTGGTCACGATCCATCCGTTCCTTGGGGTTGTGGGGCTCGCGCCGGAACAGCCCGGCATCCACTCGACGCACCCGCCGCGGAATGTCGGCGGCAATCTGGACTGCAAGCTGGTCACGGCAGGAAGCACGATTTATCTTCCTGTCCTGTGCGAGGGCGCCTATTTCTATGTGGGAGACGGGCATGCCTTACAGGGCGACGGCGAATTGGGCGGAACGGCCATCGAGTGCACGCTCGACAAGGTCGATCTGACGTTCCGGATCGTGCATGAGACGATCCGCAATCCGATTCTGCGCACGCAGAGCGCGTGGGTGACCTTCGGGTTCGATACGGACCTCACCAACGCGGCGTATGAGGCGCTCACGGAGATGGCAAATCTCATTGGGAAGCTCTACGATATGACGTTCCAGGAGGCGCTCGCGATGGCAAGCCTTGTTGTCGACGAGCATGTGACGCAGATCGTCAACGGCGTGCGCGGCGTGCACGCGATTTTGCCGGACGGAGCAATCAACAAAAAGGGCTGATTTGGCCCGTAACCTTGTCTTAATTATGCAGTGCATAATTAAATATACTTAGGAGGAAAAATTATGAAGAAAGTGTTATCCATCCTGCTTGCAGCAGCCATGCTGCTGGCACTTGCCGCGTGCAGCTCGCCCGCGAAAACCGAAACAGCTGCGCCCGCAGCCGAAGAAACGGCCGTCGAGCCCGCTGCTGCTGAAACGGCAGAAGAAACCTCTGAAGCTGAGGAAGCCCCTGCAACCGAAGAAGCAAAGACGAGCCTTGACATCGTGTTCATCCCCAAGGGCGTTGCAGACTACTGGAGCATCGTTCAGGCGGGCTTTGAAAACGCGGCGACCGAGCTTGGCATGACGCCGAGAGTTGTCTATCCGTCCAAGGAAGAAGCCGGCGTTCAGATCGAAACCGTGATGGACGTCATCAACTCCAAGCCGGACGCGATCGTCCTTGCCCCTGTGAGCGGCGACGCGCTTGTCTCCGCTTGCCAGGAGATCCAGAAGGCCGGTATCCCGCTGATCATTGCCGATACCGCCATCCCCACGGAGGACTATCTCCAGTCGTTCATGACCGATAACGTCGCCGCTGGCGCGATGGCAGCTGACGAGCTGGCTGCGCTGATGGGCGAAGAGGGCCAGGTTTACATCTTCTCCGATTCTCCCGCAAAGGCTTCCGTTGCCGACCGTGTGACGGGCTTTGAGGCGAGAATGAAGGAAGCTTATCCGAACATCGAGGTCCTCGGCACCCTCTACAGCGAAGCGGACATCAACCTCTGCACGACCCAGTGCGTCGATGCCATCACGGCAAACCCCGACATCAAGGGCATCTTCGCCGTTGACGAGAACCGTACCGCAGGCGTTGGCACCGCGCTCATCCAGCTCGGCAGAGAGGATATCTTTGTCGGCGGCTTCGACGCGAACAAGAACACCGTTTCTCTGATGGAAGACGGCGTGATCAACTTCCTGACTGTCCAGCAGCCGTACCAGATGGGCTACATGGCGTACAAGGCAGCGGCTGACGCGGCCAACGGCGTGGAGCTCGAGCACGGCATGGTCGACACCGGCTGCACCATCGTCCCGAGAGACAAGCTGGACGACGAGGACATGCAGGCCATCCTCTTCCCGCTGGAGCACCTGAACTGAGCGAACGAAAGCGTAGAAACCCGGACGATAATTTAGCTGCTATGGGGGGATTATCCCCCCATAGTACATGAAAGGTGTACCAAATGGCAATGTTGTTAGAAATGCGAAATATTTCGAAGTCCTTTCCCGGCGTAAAGGCGCTGAATGGATTTTCCATCGATTTGAAAGCGGGCGAGGTACACGCGCTTGTGGGAGAGAACGGCGCAGGAAAGTCGACGCTGATCAAGACCCTCTACGGGATCCATCAGCCCGATGGCGGCGAGATCGTCATCGACGGCGTTCCGACAAAAATCAACGGCCCCGCGGACGCGCTGAGCAAGGGCATCGGCGTTGTGTTCCAGGAGCTGAGCGTCTGTCCGCATCTGGACATCGCGAATAATATTTTTCTTGGCTGCATCAAAAATAAGCACGGCGTCATCGACGACCGCCTTGCCCACGAGGAAGCAGCCCGGCTGATGGAAGAAGCGGTAGGCCTGCGGATTCCGTCCGATACGCCGATGAAGGATCTGTCGATTGCAGATCAGCAGATGGTGGAGATCACAAAGGTCACCTCCAAGGGATGCAGGATCGTCGTGTTTGACGAGCCGACCTCGTCCCTGACCGAAAACGAAATTGAACGGCTGTTCAAAATTATTTTTGCGCTGAAGAAAAAGGGCGTGGGAATCATCTATATTTCCCACCGGCTCGAGGAGCTCCCTGTGATTGCTGACCGAATTACGGTCATGCGGGACGGCACGCGCGTAAAAACCATGGACTACAAGGATACGAACGATAACGAGATCATCAGTTTGATGGTCGGCAGAGAATTATCCAACATCTATCCTACATATAAAAGAACGATCGGCGAGGTCGTCTTTGAAGCGGACAATATCCGGCAGGGCACAAAGCTTGACGTGAAGCATCTGGATGTCAGAAAGGGCGAGATCCTCGGCATTGCGGGTCTTGTCGGCGCAGGCCGGACGGAGACGCTTCGCGCACTGTTCGGCGCGGACGAGGCGGATGAGAAGCACGTGAAGATCGAGGGCAAAGAGTATACCTTCAATAATCCCTCCGAGGCCATCGCGGCGGGCTTCGTGTATATGACGGAGAACCGAAAGTTTGACGGCGCGGCGCTGGGACTGAGCGTGGAGGAAAACATCACGATGGCCTCCCTGCGGAAGTTTTCCAAGCGCGGCAGGATGCAGGAGGCAAAGGCAAAGAGCAACGCGCAGGAGTACTGCAAGAGGCTCAATATCCGCACGCCCTCCATCGACCAGAAGGTCATGAACCTCTCCGGCGGCAACCAGCAGAAGGTCATCATCGGCAAGTGGCTGACGCGAACGGCAAAGGTGATGGTCTTCGACGAGCCGACCCGCGGCATTGACGTCGGCGCGAAGTATGAAATTTATTCTCTCATGAACGATCTGTCCGATCAGGGCATCGCGATCATCATGATCTCTTCGGATCTTCCGGAGATCCTCGGCATGAGCGACCGCGTCGCTGTCTTTAAAGACGGCCGTGTGACCGCAGTGCTCGACCGAAAGGACGCGGACTCTGAAACCATCATGAAATACGCAACCGGAAAGCTTTCGTAAAAAGGAAATGGAATCATGAATAAATTATTGAATCAAAAGAAATTATCCGGGCTGGGCCCCATCGGTATTTTCGCAACGTCGATGATCATTCTGTTCATCATTACGCCAAGCTTCAGAAGCATGGCAAACTTCACACAGATCCTGCTGAGCGCGTCTGTGTATATGCTCCTTGCCATGGGCATGAGCTTTGCCATCATCATCGGCGGCATCGATCTTTCGGCTGGCTCCATTGTGGGTCTGACCGGCGGCATCGCCTGCATGGCCATGACGTATCTGAACCTGCCCGTTCCGGTGGCCCTGATTCTCGGCGTTTTGGTCGGCGCGGTGTGCGGCCTCATCAACGGTCTTCTCATTACAAAGCTCGATCTCATTCCATTTATTGCGACCCTTGGCGGCCAGTGGGTCTACAGAGGTGCGCTGAAGCTTCTGAACAACGGCGCGACCATCACCCTGCGCGGCACGATTTCCGACGAAGCGCTTGCGACGCTGACTTATATCGGCAACGGCAAGTTCCTCGGTATCCCGGTTCCGGTCTATCTGGTGCTGGTGATGGCGATCGCTCTGAATTTTGTCCTGCGGCACACCGTGTTCGGCAGAAGCGTTTACGCTGTGGGCAGCAACGCCGAGACGGCGAAGATGTCCGGTATCAATGTGCAGAAGGTGAAGCTGCTGGCGCAGAGCATCACCGGCCTGATGGCCGGTATGGCAGGTATCGTCATGCTCTGCCGCATGGTGTCCATTCAGGCGAACACCGGCGAGGGCTACGAGTTTGAAGGCATTTTCGCTTCCGTCGTCGGCGGTGTGAGCATGGCAGGCGGCGAGGGCACGATCTTTGGTGCGGTCATCGGCGCGCTGGTGGTCGCGGTCCTGCGAAACGGTCTGAACCTCAACGGCATCAACTCGTTCTGGCAGCAGGTCATTCTCGGTGTGCTGGTGCTGGTGGTTGTGTACGTGGATACCAGAAAGACGAAGAAAAAGAGATCCGTGTAAAGCGTGTAAAGAAGGAAAAAGCGTGGAATTACAATTAAAACAGCAAGGCACCTACGCCTTTGACGAGGTTTCCATGGGCGAGATCCTGCTCCGGCTCGACCCGGGCGAGGGCAGGATCAAAACAGCGCGGCACTTTGCGGCCTGGGAGGGCGGCGGAGAGTACAACGTCGCAAGAGGCCTTCGGAAATGCTTCGGCATGAAGACCTCGGTCATTACGGCGTTTACCAACAACGAAGTGGGAAGACTCCTGGAGGACATGGTCAGCCAGGGTGGGGTCGACACGTCGCTCATCCGCTGGCTGGACTTTGACGGAATCGGAAGAAGCTCCAGAAACGCCATCAATTTTACCGAGCGGGGCTTCGGCATCCGGGGTGCGGTCGGCTGCTCCGACCGGGCGAATACCGCCGTGTCGCATCTGGGCGCGCAGGACTACGATTTTGACTATATTTTCGGAACCCTCGGCGCGCGCTGGTTCCATACCGGCGGCATTTACGCCGCAATTTCCGAAAAGACGAATGAGGCTGTCATCGAGGCCATCAAGACCGCGAAGAAATACGGGACGATCGTCTCCTATGACCTCAACTACCGGCCGTCCATGTGGAAATCCATCGGCGGCAAGGCGCGGGCGCAGGAGGTCAACCGCGAGATCGCGAAGTATGTTGACGTTATGATCGGAAACGAGGAGGACTTTACGGCCTGTCTCGGCTTCGAAATCGAAGGAAACGACAAGGACCTCAAATCGCTGAACCTCGAGGGCTACAAGCGAATGGTGGGCGAGGCTGCAAAGACATACCCCAATTTCAAGGCCGTGGCCACGACGCTTCGGACCGTGAAGACCGCGACGAGAAACGACTGGGGCGCAATGTGCTGGTGCGATGGCGAAGTTTACCTGTCGCAGAAGTACAACGATCTGGAAATTCTCGACCGCGTCGGCGGCGGAGACTCCTTTGCGGCGGGCTTTATCTACGGCCTGATGACGACGCAGGATGCGCAGCGCGCGGTAGACTATGGCGCGGCACATGGCGCTCTGGCCATGACGACTCCGGGCGATACGTCGATGGCGTCTAAAAAGGAAGTTGAGGCGCTGATGGCGGGCGCAGGCGCGCGCGTGCAGCGATAGGGGCGCGAAGCTATGGGAAAGCAACCGAAATTCTGCATCGCGCACATCGCCATGAATACGGCGGGAGAGGCCGAGGCAAGGGACATTACGCAGCTCATGCAGACCGCGTTCGGCATCTCCTCGCAGGAGGGCGCAAAGTCCTACATCACAGGGAATGTCATCGAGGTCATCAAGGGCGGCTATCTTGGTACGAACGGACACATTGCGATCGGAACGCCGGATATCGACGCGGCGGTCGCGTATCTGGAAGGAAAGGGACTGCGCTTCGACCCGGCAACAACGGAGTGGGACGAGAACGGGAAAAAGATCGTCTATCTGGACCATGAGCTCGCAGGCTTTGCACTGCATCTGGTCAGAAAGGAACTGAAATGAAAATACTGGTAACGCCGAGATCGTTCAAAAACAGTGTGAACGATGAGGCGAGAGAAAAACTGGAACAATTTGCTGAGGTAAAGGCAGTCAAGCCCGAAAAGCCCTTTACAGAGGACGAGTTGATCGCGCTGCTGGACGGCTGCGACGGCTATGTGGCGGGCCTTGACAATGTCACGGCAAAGGTCATAGAAAACTGCCCGCAGCTGAAGGTCATCTCCAGATGGGGCGTCGGCTATGACAAGGTAGATACCGCCGCGGCGTCAAAGGCGGGCATTACGGTCACGTACACGCCGGGCGTGATGGCCGTATCGGTCGCGGAGCTTGCGCTTGGCCTGATGCTGGACTGCGCACGGCGCATCACCGTGCAGGACGGACAGGTGAGAGGCGGCGCGTGGGCCCCCATCAACGGGATGGAGCTGTTCGGAAAAACGGTCGGCATCATTGGCTACGGCGCGATCGGCAAGCAGCTCGGCAGGCTCACGAACGGGATCGGCATGACGACCTACGCGTATGACCCGTTTATGAACGAGGCCTACGCAAAGGAGCACAATGTCCTTCCAGCGGATATTGACTTCATCGTGAGAAACTGCGATATCGTTTCGGTGCATGTGCCGTATATGGAGTCGACAAAGAACATCATTTCCAGAGAGCGCATCTTCTCCATGAAGGACGGCGCGGTTCTCATCAACGCGGCCCGCGGCGGTCTGGTCGATGAGGCGGCGGCTGCGGAAGCGCTGCAAAGCGGCAAGCTTGCGGCAGCGGCATTCGACGCGTTTGAGCAGGAGCCGCTGAAAGACTCTCCGCTTCTGACCGCGCCCAACGCAATTTTGCTGCCGCATACGGGCTCGCACACCGTGGACGCCACAAAGCGGATGGGCATGCTCGCGGTCGATAATGTGATCCGGGAGCTGTCCGGAACGGACTGCGGCTACAGAGTAAAGTAACCGGGCGCGATAGAGGTGACTATGAAACAGAAAGCAGATATTGGCCTCATCGGCCTTGCCGTCATGGGCGAGAACCTCGTCATGAACATGGAGTCGAAGGGCTTCACGGTGGCAGTTTTCAACCGCACGACGGAAAAAGTGGACAAGTTCGTAAGTGGCCGTGCCGCAGGCAAGAACATCATCGGCTGCCACAGCCTTGAAGAACTGGTGGACAATCTGGAGAAGCCCCGCAAGGTGTTCATGATGGTCAAGGCCGGCAATGCGGTCGACGACATGATCGAGCAGCTTCTGCCGCTTCTCGAAGACGGCGATATTTTAATTGACGGCGGCAACTCGCACTTCCCGGACACGATTCGCAGAACCGCATACATCGAATCCAAGGGCAAGCTCTACATCGGCACCGGCGTCTCCGGCGGCGAAGAGGGCGCTTTAAAAGGTCCCAGCATGATGCCGGGCGGCAGCCCTGCCGCGTGGCCGTACGTGAAGCCGATTTTCCAGGCCATCTGCGCGAAGGTCGAAGACGGCAGCCCTTGCTGCGACTGGGTCGGTGAAAATGGCGCAGGTCATTTCGTCAAGATGGTCCACAACGGCATTGAGTACGGTGATATGCAGCTCATTTGCGAGGCGTACCAGCTGATGCGAGATTTGCTTGGCATGTCGGATGACGAAATGCACGAGGTCTTTGCCGCGTGGAACAAAACCGAGCTCGATTCTTATTTAATTGAAATCACCCGCGACATTCTCGCGTACAAGGACACCGACGGCGAGCCCATCGTCGAAAAAATTCTTGATACAGCCGGTCAGAAGGGCACCGGCAAGTGGACGGGCATCGCGGCGCTGGACGAGGGCGTGCCGCTGACGCTCATCGGCGAAGCAGTCTTCGCCCGCTGCCTGTCCGCGATGAAGTCGGAGCGTGTCGAAGCTGCAAAGGAATACGCCCGCACGATTCCGGCCTTCACCGGCGACAAGCAAGAGATGGTCGAGGCAATCCGGCAGGCGCTGTACGCCTCCAAGATCATCTCCTACGCGCAAGGGTACACCCTCATGCGCACGGCGGCCAAGACCTACGGCTGGAACCTCAACTACGGCGGCATCGCGCTCATGTGGCGCGGCGGCTGCATCATCCGCTCGGTCTTCCTCGGCAAGATCAAGGAAGCGTATGACAAAAATCCGGAGTTGTCGAACCTCCTGCTTGACCCGTATTTCAAAGCCACGATGGAAACGCTCATTCCCGCATGGCGTAAAGTCGCAGCGGCGGCTGTCTCTTACGGCGTTCCGGCGCCCGCGATGACGGCGGCGCTGAGCTATTTTGACGGATACACCACCGACCGCCTGCCCGCAAATCTTTTGCAGGCGCAGCGCGACTATTTCGGTGCGCACACCTACGAACGGCTGGATAGCCCCAGAGGCCAGTTCTTCCATACAAATTGGACAGGCCACGGCGGCAGTACCGCCGCGAGCACCTACAATGCGTAAATAAAACCACTGTTGGTTTCGAAAAAAGGCTGCCACCCAAATTTTGAGTGGCAGCCTTTTTCTTACAATCATTTTACATTCCGCTGCATACCGACTTTACACGGCTCTGGTATATTGGCCCACGTACAGAAAAGAGGAACGGTATGGAAATACGTCTGCATGGAATTACGAAGCGCTTTGAGAAAAAGCAGGTCATACGGCCGACATCTCTCACGATTGACAGCGGCAGCTTCACGACGCTGCTCGGTCCCTCTGGCTGCGGAAAGACGACGCTTTTGCGGATGATCGCGGGGCTGGAAACGCCGGATGATGGCGAGATCTATTTTGACGGCACGTGCGTATTTTCCCGGGAGAAGCGAATCAATCTGCCGCCGGAAAGGCGAGGCCTTGGCTTTGTGTTTCAGGATTTTGCGCTCTGGCCGCATATGACGGTGTTTGAAAACGTTGCGTTCGGCCTGCGCGCGAGAAAAGATACGAAGGACCTTCAGACCAGAGTACGCGAGGCGCTGCGTGTGGTGCATCTGGAGGATTTTGAAACGCGCTAGCAAGCGAAATGTGTCGGTTATATCAAATCTTGTTCCGCAAATATACAATTGGCAACAAAATATCAAGATAAGCGGCACTCTTGCTCTGCGCAAAAGTGCCGCTCATTTTCTCAACTTTCTCTATCAGCTTTTTTAATAGTGCGAACTGCATAGATTGACGCACCGACAACGGTCCCTGCCAGTAAACTGCAAATTCTAACTAATTGGCCAAGGGTTAACCATTCGTTCGTACCCAAAAAATTTGTTATTCCAATGATCAATAGTGATGCGATAATGGATATTTTCAACGACATGTTAACTTTTCCTATCATGCCTCGCCATTCTCCCACAGCGTTACTTTATAGGCAATCCTGCTAACGGATGTGCCAGCGTAGTCTGCTTGCGGCATAATTCCATGTCATACATGAGAACACTCTTCTCGATTGTTACAAAAACGCCTTTATTTTTGTGCACATATTGATTCTCCTTATAAGAAGCGCACATGGAATGTGGATCATAGCTCTGGAAACTAGTAAGAATATCCAGGAAGACAACTGCATCATCATTGATGTTCCTGGAAAGGGAAGATGTTGCAAATGCCATTGTAGGAAGCGAGAACACCATTACCAACGTCAAGCACAGACTCACAATTCGTTTCATAAATATCCCTTTCTCTTAATAATTCACATATCCGGACACGCTGACTGCCTTGGACGAATTATTCTGCACCGCAAAAGTATAGTTTCCACGTTCGTCAACTTTGATTGTCTCATTAAAGCTTCCGTCGTCGGCATTGAGATAATAGAAATATCCGTCCGGTGCGATCAGGCCAAAATCTACGCTTGCAGAAAACGGTGTATATGTTGCCTTGATTGTCACGGTCTCTCCTGCTTCCAGCGGGAAACTACTGCTCGCTTTTACGAGCGCTCCACCGGGGACATCCATGCTGAACCGTCCCGTTGCGCGGGCAACATTCGCTTTCGTGTGCGGCTCTGACTCTGCGGCCATAGCGGTCATACTGACACTATTTAAGCAGATCACGAGGACCAGCAGCAGAGAAAAGAATTTTTTTGCTTTCAAATCGTTTCTTCACCTCCAATCACCACTCTAAATCAAATTCTGTCGCTGCGTTCGGCTCCACCACCCTCCTTTGAATATCGTCGATCGGAATGCAATTGTCTTGGCTTCCAGTGTGCGTCCATATGAAAATAGCTGCGATCAAAGCGAACAGCGCCAGCACAATAGCGGCCCATTTTGCTATGCTTTTCTTCCGCTGTTTTGCCTGTTCTGCTGGTTCCGATTCCGGACATGTATATGCTGTCAGCTTGTCAGGGACAGGCTCATCTGTGCCGCTGCACAGCCAATCCAGCGACACGGTATAGATTTTTGCCAGCGCAGACAGTTTATCCGTGGAAGGCCGCGACTGTTCGCTCTCCCAGAGGGAGACGGCCTGCCGGGATACATTCAGCTTTTCGGCGCTGTCTGCCTGCGTCAGTCCGGCCGCTTTTCGCGCCTGTGTCAGTTTTTCAGCAAGTGTCATATTGTTTCTCTCCTGTCTGATTGTATGAAATATCGCAATTTTTGTAAACCAAGAACTGCTTGCTTTTGCGCAAGTATCGCTTGCTCTTTGAATCATTTCGCAAATTCAAATGGTAGTTAATTAACATAACACCATTATAAGAAAATAACAGAGGAAGTCAAGGAAGAGGCCAGAAGTCGTCCGGCACAGACGAAGCTGTCGACCGTCGGATAAATTGCCGCATGGCTGTGGGTGCTTCTCGTTGTGCTGGTTGCGATCGGCGTGCCGTATTTTTCGATCATCGCCACGTCTCTCATCAGGCTCCGGGTTACGGGTTAGCGGCCGGAAACTTCACGCTGGACCACTGCAAAGAGCTTTTGCAGACACCGAAGGCACTCGCGTCCATCTGGAAGAGCCTGTTTCTTGCCGTATCCTCTGCGTCGATCTGCTCCGTGATCGGTACGGCGGTCGTGGTCGCTGTGCGCAAATCGAGGGGCTTTTTCAAAAAGGCGCTGGAGGGCATCAGCCTGCTGCCGGAAATGTTGCCCAGCATCGTGCTTGTCATCGGGCACATCCTGTTTTGGAACTGGGCTTACAAGGTGCTTCCGATTTATAACACGATCTGGATCGTGGTGCTGGCCTACGTGATTCTGTATCTTCGCTACACGGTGCAGTATGTGACCTCCGCCTTTACCCAGATCAATGACAGCCTCTTGCAGGCGGGACGGGTCTTCGGCGGTACGCCTTCGTATGTGTTCCGGCGCGTTACGCTTCCGATGATCTCGCGCGGCATTTTTGCCGGGTGGATGATGATCTTCATCATCGCCTTCCGTGAGCTTGTGACGGCGAGCCTCATCGCGCCGCCGAATACCTTGGTCGTTTCAACGTATATTAACCGCGAGTTTGAGCAGGGGAGCGTGTCGAGCGGCTGCGCGATGGCCGTTTTGTGTGTGTTGATTACAACCACAGCGCTTCTCGTATGCAACCGCCTTGTCGGGAAACGGAAGGGCGCGTAGTACGGCGGCGTTTTTCCGCAAGATGCTTGTGCAGAAACCGGGCGGGGTGTATAATTAGTTTTGCGTTTCCCCTTTGGCATCCAATCGATGCTGCCGGGAAAGGATATGCGCGGCATTTTGTGCGGCTGGCGGTGGGGTGATGCACGCATTTTTGCCTCGGCGTGATCTCGCACGAGAATATGCAGCATAATAATATCACAATTTGAACGGGATGCAGGAGGGTGAGAAACGTGTATTTTGCATACGGAGAACGAGAGCTTTCCTATTTGCGGCAGAAAGACAAGCGGCTTGGCGCTGTCATAGACCGCATCGGGCAGATCGACCGCGCAGTAGACCCGAACCTTTTTTCGTCCGTCGTTCACCACATCATCGGCCAGCAGATCTCCACGAAAGCGCAGGCGACCATTTGGCAGCGAATACAAGATACGCTGGGTGAAGTCCATGCCGAGACCATTCTGAACGCAGGCGTGCCTGCATTGCAGGCGCTCGGTATGACGTTCCGCAAGGCAGAGTACATCACGGATTTTGCCGAAAAGGTCCATACGGGTGCATTTGACCTGAACGCTGTGGAGCGTATGAACGACGAAGACGCGATCCGGGCGCTCAGCAGCCTGAAGGAATCGGCGTCTGGACGGCAGAGATGATTTTGCTTTTTTGTATGCAGCGCCCGGATATCTTCAGCTACGACGACCTGGCAATCCGGCGTGGGCTTCGTATGGTCTATCGTCACCGGGAAATTGACCGCGCACGCTTTGAGAAATACCGCAGACGGTTCAGCCCGTATGGAAGCGTGGCAAGCCTGTATCTCTGGGCCGTGGCCGGCGGCGCAATCCCGGAAATGCAGGATTACAAACCGAAAAACGGAGGATGATAGCATGACGTTTACGCAGCATTACGATTCGCCGCTGGGCGGTATTTTGCTGGCGGCGGACGAGATCGGACTGAACGGCTTGTGGTTCGATGGGCAAAAATATTTTGCGCGCGGGCTGTCTTCGGAGCAAGAGGAACGAGAGATGCCGGTTCTGCTTGAGGCGAAGCGCTGGCTGGACATTTATTTTACCGGAAAGGAGCCGGATTTTCTGCCGCCGCTGCACCCCGTTGGCTCTGCGTTCCGGCAGTTGGTGTGGGAGCTCCTGCTACAGGTTCCCTACGGAAAGACCACAACCTACGGCGAGATCGCGTGCAAACTCGCAGAAAAACAGAAGCTTCCCCGAATGTCCGCGCAGGCCATCGGCGGTGCGGTGGGGCACAATGAGATATCCATCATCATTCCCTGTCACCGGGTCGTCGGCACGAACGGGAGTCTCACGGGCTACGCCGGGGGCGTTGACAAAAAGGTGAAGCTTCTGGAGCTGGAGCATGCCGATATGCGCGGTTTTTTTGTGCCGAAGAAAGGCACGGCGCGATAACGAAATCTTCCGATGAGGCTACAAAAAACGGATGGAGCATATTTGCCTTGTAAAAATGCCTGCCTTGCGCTATGATTTTCCCGAGGTGATCGTATGGAACTGCGCGTCTTACGCTATTTTCTCGCGGTGGCGCGGGAGGAAAATATCACAAAAGCGGCGGCGCTGCTGCATGTGACGCAGCCGACCCTTTCCCGCCAGCTCATGCAGCTGGAGGAGGAACTCGGCGTCAAGCTCTTTCGCCGCAGTCAGTACCGTGTTGTCCTGACGGATGACGGGATGCTGCTGCGCCGTCGGGCGCAGGAGATCGTGGAGTTGGCGGACAAGGCCGAACGGGAGCTGCAGCATCTCGATGCGGAACTGACGGGCGAGATCGCTATCGGCTGTGGCGAATCCGTGGGCATGACCTTTCTCTCAGAACACATTCGTGCGTTCCGCAGGCTGCACCGTCAAGTGCAGTTCCGTATTTACAGCGCCAACGCCGACGATGTGAAGGAGCGCATTGAAAAGGGGCTGCTGGACATGGGGCTTCTGACCGAGCCGGTGGACATTGGCCGATATGCTTTTCTGCGAACGCCGCAAAAGGACCGTTGGGGCGTACTGCTGCCAAAGGAGCATCCGCTGGCACAGAAAAGCACGGTCACGCCGAACGATTTGTTGGGTGTTCCGCTTCTTCTTAGCAGCCGCGAAAGCGTCCGCAACGAGCTTGCGGGGTGGTTCGGCGATACATACGACAAAATCGAAGTTGCAGCCACATTTAACCTGATTTTGAATGCGGCAAACATGGTAAAAAACGGTGTAGGCGCGGCGCTGTGCTATGATTTTGGAAATCTCTCTGATGCGCTGGAATTTGTGCCGCTTTCTCCAAAGCTGGAAACCGGAACGGTGTTGGCGTGGAAGAAGGATCAGACCTGCTCACCGGCGGCGGATCAATTTCTCGACTTTCTCAAAAATGCGATTTAAGCATTTATGTTTTCTCAAAATGGGTATTCGACATAGCAGAAAAAGCGTTATACAATACAGGCATCCAAAGCGGGTGCCTGTACTTTTTATGTTCGGGAGTTGATCGGATGACGCAGCAGGAAGCAAGCGAGTGCTACAATATGCTTTTCGTTTCATTTCAGGATCTCCCGGCGTTTCGTACCCATGTCCAACTCAGCCAGCAGCCGAACCGCCTTGTTGTGTCCGCACATGAGGTCAGTCTGAATCTCGTCGAGTGTGTAGTAGATGTAAACGCGCCCCAGCTCGTCATACCAGCCGTGCTTGGCAGATAACCCCATACGATCAAGCATCAGGCCGTAGAGCAGCTTTGCTTCGGTGGAGAGCGTCTTGAACTTCTTGCTGTGCACCAACAATCTCGGAATCCGAAAGTAGCTGAATTGCTCGGATTCTTCGCCGTAAAAGTAGGAGAAATTGACTTGCGATTGCATGAAAACCACCTCGATATGCGGAATTTAGACATAATCACATATGTCATGCTTTTTGAAAGACCTACATGGTTTTAAGAAAAAGACACTACTGATTTATATGACATGGAAAATAGTCAACATTTAATGCGAATAAAGTTGTTTACTATTTTTAATATCTATAATTTGATTGTCTACAAAATCAACTTAGTAAAACATCGCACACTATATCGGAGAGATAACTCATAGATAAAACAACGACGCGACAAGTCCGTTTGCTCAAAAGTTGCTTAAAAATACATAAGATTATTGTTCGATTTTCCAACAAAATATTGTTGCAATTTCTAACGATTCGCTATATAATATAATAGCGTCGGTAAAAGGAGGATAACAATGAAAGCAGTACATGAAAGGATTAAAGATCTACGAACACAGGCTCATTTGTCTCAAGAGTATGTAGCAAATTACCTTGGAATCAACCGGGCATCTTTTACTCAAATGGAAAATGGTAATAGGAAAATCACTGCCGACGACATTTCTTTGCTTAGTACCTTATTTGGTGTAACTGCCGATGCGCTCTTACATGGGGTGGAAAACAGTCCACCCGTAACTGTCTTTGCACGTAGCTTTGAGAGTTTGGATAAAGCTGATCAGATGGAGATTATGAATCTTATCCGTTTTAAGGAGAAAATGAAAACACAAAGAGGTAAATAAATGAGTTTTCAGGATCGAGCCAAACAATTCAATAATGCAGAAAGCTTGGCTGCTGGATACTTGGAATATTATTACAAAGGTCAGGAAGTTTCATATCCAATAAATCCATTTACCTTTCTAAAAGCTGAAGGCATAGTATTCACTCTTTCAGCGTTCCATAAACTTGAAGGAGTATATATTCCCATAGCAACAGCGGATGACGTACCTACTGTCGGTATAAATTGCAACCGACCTATCACTCGACAGAGGTATACAGCAGCACATGAGCTTTGCCACCATTTTCGCGATGCTGACAAACAAACGACGTGCTTAATTAAGGGGAAAAAGAATAGCATTGAAAAATTTGCAGAGTCGTTTGCTGCTGCTTTGCTAATGCCATTTGCAGAGTTACGTACACAGGTGAGAAAACGTGCCAAAAATGGTACAGTTTCATTTGATGACATTCTAGAAATCGCTGATTACTTTGGCGTTAGTTTTGAAGCTTGTCTCTTTCGAGTAGCATATAAGCTTCATGCTATCGATGGTGATACGAGTCCTGAAGCACTTCGCAAACGCATTAGAAAATATAGTCCTGATAAAGTTCGCAAGTCTCGTCATATGACATATACGAAGCTTTATGCGGATCTTTTAGATAGCTTACAAGGACAACTCGCATTTACGCCAACAGAGCATGCAAAATATCTTTTTCAAAATGAGTATATCTACAATGATAGCCGTATGGAGGGGTTGGATGTTACCATCGATGCGGCATCTGAGATAGTGACTGACCTTCGATTAAAATCTCAGAATAGCGCTTATTGTAATGAAGAAAACGAAGCATACCTATCAATCGCTGGGCACTATGAAATGTACCAAGATATTTTCTCTGAACCAGTAAAGGAGTCAATTACCATTTATGATGCCTTGATACGAAACAAAAAATTGTTCTCATATTATCCATATCCTGAATTTGGCGGGCAGATTCGTCAAAACAATACGCTAGTTTTAGGAGCAAAGTTTGAGACTGTTGATTACCATGATATCTATGCTGAACTTGCCAAACTTGATGCAAAAACTAAGGAGATATTTGCAAAAAGACTTGAAATGACACCTAGCGAATATGCCAAAAATACTGCTCAAATCCATCATACATTTACTGTAATACATCCGTTTTCGGAGGGAAATGGGCGTACGTCGAGAGCTTTTATGAACGTCCAGTTTGCAAGGGCAGGTTTACCTCCAATTTACATTAAAGTCGAGGATAAACCAGATTACATTGACGCACTATCCAGAGCAGACAAGTATGGTGACTATGACATGCTATATGAAATTGTTTTCCGTATGATGATTAGATCATATGTTGATCTAAATTCTGAATAATTGAACGGAAATAGCGCTTTGATTGTAACAAATTAGCATGTATTTCGGCTGCCCGGCGTTTGCGTTGCATCCTCAAAATTATGACCGTAACATAAAAGACACTTTTCCTTGCTGCGATGCAGCCGAAAAGTGCCTTTGTATGAAAAGGACATATCACTAGATTTTCTCGATATTCTTATATTTTCTGCTATTTTCTAAGAATTTTGGGTGCATATATCTGAAGCATTCGGGAGAGCGTTCGGTTCGCATCCGAGAGGTCGAGAGTTCGAGTCTCTTCAGGTCC
>OFMP01000306.1_pt1 | contig 35654 bp, 28 predicted proteins | sample 1541841 | NCBI WGS metagenome assembly OFMP01 (sample SAMN04209226, study PRJEB22552) | human gut metagenome | biome: gut; material: feces | host: Homo sapiens | place: USA: Oklahoma
CAGAATAATATCTATAGCCACTTACTGTAGTATGATGCGGATGAAGTTTTCCATTTGCATCCCAATTTCGTAATGTCTGAGCAGATACGCCTATAATTTTTGAAAATTCGTGTATAGAATAATATTTACTCAAAGTATCAACTCCTTTCAATAATATTCTAGTCTAATATCTTATAAAACTCAATATCTACTTATATGATTTTATAATTTATCTTTAACTGTTAATGACCTCCTAAAGTCCTGACATAATTCCAAGAAGCGGAAGCATAACCGACAGAAGGATCGTTCCGACGATCACCGACAGGATGATCACCAGCGTCGGTTCCAGAACTGCGATCATAAAAGAAAGCTTTTCATCCACTTCCTCCTCACACTCATCGGCAATCCTTCCCATCATCTCATCCATCATTCCGGCTTTCCCGGCAATGGATGTCATCCGCGCATAAACACCTGTGAAGATTCCGGCTTTCACCAGTGTCTCTGCGATATCCGTTCCATTTTCCATATCCGCTTTGCATTCTGCTACTTTCTTCCGGAAATCATCATCCTCGATCAGGTTCTCTGAAAATTCCATTCCCTGTTCCGGCGTCAGTCCACTTTTCAGTGCCAGTGACATTCCTCCGGCAAACCGGCATGCCGACAGCTTATCCTTCAGCTCCCTTGAAAATGCAAACCCGGATCCGATGTGATACAGTTTCTTTCTGCCGCTCTCTGTCTTTGTAAAATAAATACCCGCACAGACGATCACCGCCAAAAGTACCGCAAACACCGCCGAATATCTGGAAAGAGCATTGCCTGCAAGCAGGATCCCTCTTGAAAATCCGGTCATTTCCTGACCAAACTGGCGGAACACCTGATCAAATACCGGCATAACCTTTGTCATCAAAATGATAATGATCACCAGCATCATCCCGATCATCAGAAGGGGATAGGAGATGGCACTCCGGACACTTCTCCTGATCGCTTCCTCTCGGTCATAATGCTCCGCCAGAGATTCCATTACTTCATCTAAAGTTCCTGTCTCTTCTCCGATCTGCGTCATACGGATCAGATACTCCGGAAATACTTTCGTCTCTTCCAGCGCCTGATCCAGCCTGCCCGTATTCATCACTGACTGATAAATCTCATCCAACAGCTCTTTTTCTGCCTTCGTCTGCGCATCCTCCCGGAGAAGATCAACTCCCTCCAGGGAAGAAATCCCAGACTTCAGAATCATTGCCATTTCACTGCAGAACGAAGCAATTTCCAGATTCGTAAGCTTCCCCTGCTGTGTCCGCTTTTCCATATATGCCATCCTCCTTTTCACATTCCTGCCACATTCTTCTTATCCGGCTTCCTTTTATCTAATAGGTATACTTTGTGACATAATTCTTTCCATTTCCCACATACTTCTTCACATCCGAAGCACTGTTGTTTGCAGCAAGTGTCGGATCCATGATCGACCAGTTCTTTCCGTCAAATTCAATGATGTTATCCACCCAGCCGATCTCATCAACATAACAGCTGATCCATGCATGATACACATCACCGGAATAGCCAACCTCCAGCTTCGTCGGAATCCGCTGCGACCGGAGCATTGCCGACATCAACGCCGCATAATCAAAACAGATTCCTTTCCCGGTATCCAGTGTCTCATCCGGATCCGGTGTGTACCCATACGGAACATTCTCCGCTTTCTTTTTATCATAGGAAATATTTTTAATTACAAAATTATAAATCTGCGTTACCACATCCAGATCAGAATAGCAGTCCTTTCCTGCAAGACTCTCACCCTTTTTTACACACTTGGAATCTGCCGTGAAATTCACATAATAATTCGGATGCAGAAACGGGGCAAATTCATCTGTGATCTGTACGTCCAGATCCTGGGTAAAGCTTACCGCATACAGATTGTCATCTACAGACACACTCTCCAGAAGTGTTACCTTATAAGAACCATTCCCGCCCGGAAGCGGATAAACCGCATAATCACCAACAACCGTAACCGGATAGGTATACTCTGTGCCATCCGGGGATGTCACCTGGAGCTTGACTTTTTCATTACTTCCATTATAACAGATCATCACATAGCCATCTGCCGTATGGGATGCATCCAGTACAACCAGGTCATTTCCATATGTCACTTCACCGGAAGCCTCCGTCTGAAGCACCTGCACCGATGAATCTCTCGGATCCCCCTTTTCCCCGGACTGGCTTTTTTTCCCCCCCGATGCACATCCGCCAGGTATCAGTACACCTGTCAGAAATAGCAGAAAAAAGAAAAGAAAAATCCTCTGCCAGCGTCTTTTTTGTTCATATAAACCGTTCTGCCGCACAGAATTCCTCCTTTCTTTTCCACAGTGAAACAGTCCCAAAAACTCAACTAGAAAAATTATAGCATAATCAAAACATTAAAAGAAGTTATTTGGTCTAAACTGCTTTAATTTATTTGACAAAGAAATCAAAGACCATTACAATAGAAATCAGTTATAAACCATCACAATAGTAAAATTGGGGGTTAATTTATGAGTGATCATTTACCTGTCTTAAAGGTTCGTTTATTCGGAGGATTCTCAGCAAGCTACGGAGAGATTCCCGTATCATTCGGACGCAACACAACGACAAAAGCAATGAAATTGTTGCAGATATTACTCTACCATGGCGATACCGGTATCTCCAGAGATAAGCTTCTTGATGAACTGTACGGAAGAGAAGAACTTGCCGATGCTGCCAACAACCTTCGGGTAACCGCACACCGTCTTAAAAAGATCATCGTAGATGCCGGACTTCCGAGTCATGATTATATCAACATCAAAAAAGGTATTTATCGATGGGATGCTCCGATGCCGACCGAAGTTGATGCACATCAGTTTAAGGTTCTGTCAAAAGACGTGCAGACGTGTACCGATAAGGTAAAAAAGCTGGCACTTCTTAAGAAGATCTGTCTGATGTACCGTGGGGAATTTCTTCCAGAACTTTCAGGAGATGAATGGGTCCTTGTTGAAAGCGTCCAATATAAGAATATTTATTCTGAATCCCTTCAGGAGCTCTGTAAGCTTCTGATCGAACGCGGAGATTATGAAGAGGCGCTTCGTTTCTGTGAGCCGGCATGCCAGTTATATCCGTTCGATGAATGGCAATCCGTCCGCATCGACTGCTATATGGCATTGAACCGCTATAAGGATGCTGTGCAGGAATATGAGAACACTGCCAAATTATTTTTCGAAGAGCTTGGAATCCGCCCTTCTGAACATATGATGCAGCAGTTCGAGCAGATGAGCAGCCGCCTTAACTACAAACCACAGGAACTCGGCGACATCAAGGAACGTCTGAAAGAGGACGATATACGCGGCGGTGCTTTTTACTGCAGCCTGCCAAGTTTCCGTGACAGTTACCGTCTCGTTTCCCGAATCATTGAGAGGAACGGACAGTCCGTATACTTAATGTTATGTAGCATCACCAACGGAAAAGGAATGCCGATGGACAAGCCGGACAAGCTTGAAGTTCTTTCAGGTGAGCTTCAGAATACGATCCAGCAGTGTCTGCGTAAAGGGGACTCCTTTACCAAATACAGCCCATCACAGTTTCTGATACTTCTCGTTGGTACGAATAAAGAGAACTGCAGCATGATTTTCGACAGAATCCAGAGATACTTCTCCAGAGAGCATAAAAGCTGGAAGCAGTACCTGGACTACTTCGTGTCCTCTGTAGCCGAAGTAGACCAGCAAGATTCACCGATTCAGTTCAATACTGAGAATAAAACCTGGTAAGCTGCAATCATGTTATCTTCGCAGCAGGGCAGAAATGGAGATAATTTATGGAACAGAGCTATCAAATCAGTTGGTATGCACCAAACTTTATTAACATGTGTATTGATAATATTAATGATGGAGAGCTGTCCGGTCGAATTTATCACTGCTACAGCAAAGAACCCTGGAAATTCACCAATATCCTTCAGCTGATCGAATTAGCTGATGATTTCTTCGACAGACTCGAATTTCCACAGGCATCCACCAGCGCACGTTCTTTCACTTCAACCCAGTTTTCAGGTGTTGACCGGCTTGATAAAGTACAGTCACCGGAAGATTTCATCGAGAATCGTGGACAAAAAGGGACTTTCTTTCTCAATGTCAGATACCGCCAGAATTCATCCTGGCAGGGCATCGTCCGCTGGATTGAAGGTAACTCTACACAACAGTTTGTAAGCGTACTTGAACTGCTTAAAATTCTCAGCAATACATTCGTTTAAAGGAATGGCATTGCGAGAGATATCATTACATGAATGAATAAGAATTATACAGGCATTGTCTGATCACGGAATATGATCGGAGGGTGCCTTTTAATTATCTTAAAATTTTATTCTTTCTTAATTGCTTTTCACAAAAAACTCCAGTACCATTTGAATAGGCGTATGTAGAAAATCGAATCATATATGATATATGAATTCTTTGATTGTAGAAAAAATCTTATATCTACATGAAACATGAGATATGGCGAATTTACTTATGAACTGCTTTCTATTATAATGGAGGTAAGCAATGAGAAAACAAAAGAAGAAATCTCGCCATAGCAAACAAACTCACAACCGGCAGTATAAGGACCGGTTATGGAGAATGATCTTTAGTATGTTGCAGATAATAATCTGATGATCTACCATGAAAAAAGAGTACGGCTTCCAAAGCCGAAATATATTGTCTTTTACAATGGTACAAAAAAACAGCCAGATTCCATGGAGTTAAAGCTTTCAGACTGCTTTGAAAATACAGATAACGAAGCACCTTGTCTGGAATGCACCGCAACCATGTTGAATATCAACTATGGTCACAATCAGGAACTGATGAAGCACTGCAGAAGGCTTAAAGAATATTCCATATTCGTCCAATGTGTCAGGGAATATATACAGTCGGAACCTTCTGTAGAAGATGCATTAGAAAAAGCAATTGATACCTGTATTCACCAGGACGTGTTGGCAGATTTTCTCAAGAAACATCGAGCGGAGGTGACAAATATGATCCTGACGACATATGATAAAGACTTATATGAGAAAACCTTGAAGGAAGATGCCAGAGAAGAAGGTAGAGCGGAAGGGCTTATGGAAGGACGCGCTGAAATCAGAGCTGAATTAAATGAATTTAAACTACTAAACAAATATCTCCTAAAAGCCAAACGCTACAGCGACCTCGAACGCGCTACCGAAGACATCGAATATCAAAAGAAACTATTAAAAGAATTTGGCATTGAATAAAAACTAAATAACCCTTACCCCCATCCCGTGACTAATCACCGTCTAAGATGCAGTGCATCTCCCCAATATCAGTCACGGGATCTTTTTGTCCGGAAAATTCCTCTTCCTCACCGCTATAACCAGATCACTCCTTTTCTATGCGCTCCACGCAATCTATACTTTTTGCACTTCCATCACATTATTCCCCACTTTTACTTCTATTCTAATATCCCAATACATATAGTAGAGTCAGACACAAATATTACACACTCCTACAAATCCTGATGTTGGGGTTCAAAGGTATTTTGCCCCCTTTGATACCAGATTGCTACGTGCTTTGCACTCTCGCATCGGCTTTCTGACCTTTTGACCCTGGTATCAAATCATTATATTATTACAAAAACATTACTATTTCTTGTTATAGCTTAAAAAGTTAATATTTTCCGTTATTGGTAATGATTCACGTAATGCTTTGTCAGATACAATACCTATATAAGATAAAAAAGTCTAAATAATTAGGAAGGGCAGATGAAAACTGACATGAATAAAAAGCAAAAAAATACAAGAACTTTTTTAATAAAAATCATGGATCAGCAGAACGGTACCTGGCAGGGCAGCGTTACTTGGGTGGAAGAGCAGCGAGAGCAGCATTTCCGCAGTGCCCTTGAATTATTGAAGCTGATAGACGGAGCACTTGATAACAATTATGAAGTCAGAATTGAGGAATAGAAGGAGGACGCCATGAAAAGTAAAATCAAAAAACGTTTAATAGCATTCATGCTTTGCATGGTATTAGTGCTTAGCAGTGCGATATCAGCATTTGCTGATGATTTGGATACGCAAGCCCAGGATCAGACCACTACAATGGCAGATGAACCGGTGGCTACATCCATGGATGACTCGACTGACGAGCAACAACCTGTAGCGGAAGCAGAAGAAAATCAAGAACAAGCTGTAGAAACTCAAGAAGAACAGCAAACGGAAGAAAATGTATCAGAAGAACCTACTACCGAAGATAGTTCTGCTGTAGCTGAGCAGGAAGCCATTGAAAAAGAAAGCGATGTTTCTATTCAAACAACAGTAAACGGAACCACTATTACAATGTCTGGTCCTCATTCTTCTTTCCCAGAAGGTAATAATTATGAGATCTCTGCTTCTGAATTAAATGAAGAAGAAACAAAAGATGTAGAAATCGCATTAAAGAAAAAAGAAGATGAAACAAATACCAAAATTGCTACATATAAAGCTTACGATATCAAGCTTCTTGTAGATGGTATCGAAACACAGCCAACCGGCGATGTAAATGTCAAATTTGAAGGTGGCGAAGTTAAGGAAAATCTTACAAATGCAGAAAATGTAGAAGTATATCATGTTGATGAATCCAATCAGACTGCAAATGATATTTCTGGAATTACTGCTGAAGATACCGTTACAATGACTACCAATCATTTTTCAACCTATGTAATTACTACTACTAAAGACGGTGGCGTTGACATTACAGTTCAGCATTATTTACAGAATACAACAACTCCATTATACAGAGATTCTACGGTTCATCTGAACAAAGGACAGGAAATCAAAGATCTCAGCTCACCTAGTAATTACACCGCTCAGAAAGTTGTTAAAGTCAATAGAGATGGTGGTGCAGACACTGAATTATTAGGTGACGAAGTAATCACTGACAATCAGACTTATCGAGTATATTATACCGCTACAACTGGTACTTCTGATGAATCTGTACAGATGTTTGATTATCAGGTCAAAGGTAACAATAATACAAGTATTAACAATTCAAGCAATTATGATAAAAAATCCAGTAGCACTACCCGTTTTGCAAGTGGATTAATAAAAGATCAATATAACGATAACAAATATGACACAAAAGTAAAGATAAACGAATCAGATATATACATCAATACCTGGAATACAGATTCACGTAATTGGTATGTAAACTACGTAAATGGTAAGGTATTCGGTGAAGAGAATGCTACTACCGGAATCATAACCGGTGTCAACTTCAGCACCGGCGCTCTGAACATGGGGACGAACTCTTCCAGACAGCTAATGTACGAACCTGGATTTTTTACAAAAGACACAAAACCCGGCAAACAGGTTCTCAGCGGATATAAATTAAGCCTTTCCCGTTCCGGTGATACCTATAAATTAACCGATGTGAAAAAGGATAATGAATCCGTTTTACGTGGCTACACTACGGAAGGTGCTAATTTCTATCCTCTTGATTCTATAAGAAAGAATAATCCCGATTCAGCAAACGACAATGATCATAATGATTATTTCGGTATGCGTTATGATATCGAATTTAAAATCGGAGATTATCTCGGAGATTTGAATTATACCTTTAAAGGTGACGATGACCTTTGGGCAGTTTTAGACGCGAATGAAAATGGAGGAAAGGTAGTTATCGATCTCGGTGGTATCCACTCTGCTTTAGATAAAAGCGTTGACCTTTGGAAAACCATCCTTGGAAAGGATAATTATACACCTGAAGACAAAAAAAATTTAAGCGAAGATGAAAGAAATAAAACACACACCTTAACAATCCTTTATATGGAGCGTGGTGCTTATGCTTCTAACTGTCAGATGGAGTTTACACTTCCTAATAGTAAAGTTATTAACTCAGAAGAAGCAGAGAAATCTTTAACCTTTACAAAGACAACTACTTCCGGTACTGCATTAGCAGGAGCAACCTTTACATTATATGCTTCTGATGGAACTACAGTAAAAGATACTGCTGTATCAAGTCCAAACGGAACAGTTACTTTCGGCGGTCTGTACTCCGGTACATACATTATTAAAGAAACGAGCGCACCAAACGGCTACATTGCTTCAAAAGATACCTGGACAGTAGATGTTACTACTTCCGAAGCAAAAATGTATAAAACCGGTGACAGTACTCGAACAAGCGTAACCGCAATTGCAAACAGTACAGAAAAGGAAGAAGCTGAAAAGAATCTTACAAACGGAAAAACTGCTGAGATAATAGATGAATCTTCTCGTATCTTTCAGATTAATCTGAATGCTGCAACTACCGGTAGAAATCCTGATGTAGCAGCACAAAAAGCAAGCGTAGTTCTTGTACTTGATGCAAGTGATTCTCTTGGATCTAAAGGTTTAACCGCAGTAAAAGATTCCGCTAAAAGCTTTATTTCAACATTAAAAGAAAGCTCTCCTGAAAGTGAAGTATCTATTGTGTGGTTTAACGGAAATGAAGGCAGTAGCGGTACTACAACCGTACGGGATTATTGTACATTAACAGACGCTGGGGTTAATACATTAAATGCTTTCATAAACAGTAAAACCAAAGTTGATGGTGGAACCCCTATGGGAGACGCATTAAGTCAAGCATACACAAAAATTAAAGATGCTCATAATTCTAACAAATATGTATTGCTTTTTACAGATGGTATGCCAGGACATTATAAGGAAGCAGGAAAAGCTAAAAATAATAATGAGCAACGTTTTAACTGTATGTCCGCCAATAAAGCTTGCAATTATGCTGAAAAAATTAAAGCTAAAAATGATGGTAATGCGATTCTTTACACTGTAGGATATTTCAAAACAGGCAGAGATTCTGAGGAATCTCAAATTTACTGGCATAAAGGGGATAGTGATTCCTCTTATGACAGGAATGCTCATTCAACAACCTATGGGGGGAGTAGTAGTTACAATCATGACACCTTAACTACCGATACCGCATTTTTGTCCGAATACATAGCAACAAAAGCTTCTGGTAATAACCAATACGCTTTCACCACAGGCGATAGCACACAACTTGCAAACATCTTTAAATCTCTTGCTTCCAAAATCGGTGATTTGTATTCCGTGACACCTACAAAAATCGTAGATACGATTGATGCAAGATTCAAATTAACAGAAAAAAGCCGAATTGCTTTAGTTGGCAATGTAAACGGTGTAAAAAATACCGAAACAAATACCACAACTTATACAAAGGCTGACAGCACTATTGTAATCACAGAAAATGCTAACGGAACAACAACCATCACCTGGACTGGTGATGCTGCCAAAATCAGAAATGCTGAAGATCCAACAAATCCTGGTTGGCACGTAAACTTCCAGATTCAGGCAAAAGATGATTTTATCGGTGGAAATGTAATTCCTACTAACGGTTCTGATTCGGGAATATACCTTAATAATGAAACAACGAATACAAAACCATTCCCACAGCCGTCAGTAAATGTAAAATTGTTAAATCATACTCTCGATAATAAAGAAATTACTTTCTACAAGAATGAAGCTATTACCTCCGACAATTTTGCTGAAGAACTGTTGGACGCTTACAAAGTTATCGAATTAGATGGTAAAACAAGTCTTGGTTTAGGCGATGCTGGTATTCCAGAATTAACTGATGAAGAAATCTCTTCTTTAAGAACTGGTACTTCCATCACAAAAGATTACAGTTATCCTAATACGAATGATATCGTTGGACAGTTTAAATTTGAATTTGTACCTGATTCAAAAGGTGTAAATGGCAATCACCCAGCAACAGTAACCGGTAACACAGTTGAACAGTACAAATTAAAAGTAACATTTATTCCGAAAACATCTGCAGAAAGAAACACAATTTTAGCAGATGCTGGCAAAACAATTGATACACCACAAACAGAAGAAAAAACAATCAACGATTCTAAATTAAAAGAAATAACCGTACCAAAAGGTGGAAAGATTGTTATTGATCAATCTGTAGAAGGTATTTACAAAGTAAATGTATTTGCAATCTATAAGCAAAGTACAAGTGTAAATCCTACTACAAATGAACATCCAAAACTGGCTGGTGCTAAGTTCTCATTAACCGGAACAAAATCTAAAAATGTATATTACGGTCTTTCTGATGATACCGGTTTAGTAAAATGGTATGCAGATGAAAACTGTAGCACACCTATTCTTTTCAACAAATGGGTAACTGATAGCTATACATTCAAAGAAATTAAAGCACCTGAAGGATATTCATTGAATCCTACACAGTGGACAATTACAAAGACCTCTGGAACAAATATAGTTTCAAAAGTAGAAATAACTGGTGAAGATAGTACTCCTACAAATTGTACTTACTATTTTAACAACACACCATTATATTCACTTCCATCAACCGGAGGCACCGGAATTTACCTGTATATGATCGGCGGTATGATGCTAATGCTCATAGCCGTTTGGATCTTATATAAAAACAAATGCAGGGAGGTGCTGGAAAGATAATCAAACGTATTTACTTTTCAGTGGCTCCCAGCCACAAAACAAGTTAATCTCCCGTATGAGGGGACAATAAAAAAATTGGGCACAGCCCTAAAAGGAAAAGGAGACAACAATATGAAAAAGATGAAAAAATTATTTGCAATGTTATTGACATTGGCAATGGTATTCGGAATGAGTATGACATCATTCGCAGCACCAGCAGCGACAGCAAAGATTACTGTAAAAATTTAACAGCAAATGATAATACTACTTTGAATCTTTATCAGGTTGTTAAGTTTAACGATGCAACTAGCAGTTGGGAAGTAACAGATTGGGTAAAAAACGCATTAAAATCTGATCCTTCTTTAGTTGATCTTACAACTAAACCAGCAAAAATTGATTATGCTAAATTAGCTGAAAAATATTTACCAACATCTCCAAATGCTGTAAAAGAAAATGTAAATACCACCTCTTGCGATTTTACAGACTTAGAAGTTGGTGCATATTTAATCACAGCTTCTGGTGATACAACTAGCTATACTGTAATGGGTACAGGTACTTATGATTATGATGAAAATTCTAATTTAATTAAACCTGTTTCAAAAGAAATCAGTGCAAAAGGTGAAACTTATACTGTAGTTAAAACATTAAAAAATTCTAACCAGACATTTGTTATTAAAGGCGAAACTGTAGAATTTAACATTGACACAGTATTTCCAAGTTATGCCGACGATAATACTAATAGAACATTTACTATTACAGATACTCCAACTGGTATGAAAGTTACTGGAGTTAAAGTATCTGTTGGTGGAACCGAATTAACTAAAAATGTTGACTACACTATCAGCGAATTAGGTGTTAAAGATAAAGCCGTAACTGTTAGTTTTACTTCTGATTATATCGGAACCTCAAACGCACATGCTGCTGCTGCAGTTCGTGTTGAAGTCACAGCAGTAGTAACCAGTGATGATGGTACATACAGCAATAAAGCAACCAGCGGTTATGATAGCACACCATCTGAAGTAGTTGGTACTTCAGGCTCTATCACAATTAATAAAACTGATGATAATAAAACTACTCCAAATCCATTAACTGGTGCCAAATTCTCCATTAAAAAAGGAGAGACAACTCTTGAGTTTGTCGAATTAAGCGCTGGCGAATACACATTATACACAGAAGATACTGTTATTCCAGAAGGAAAACAAAAAGTTACAGATGTTACCGTTAACGAAAAGGGTGTCGTGACAGTTAAAGGTCTTGGTGCTGGAGAATATGTAATCACAGAAACACTTGCACCAGAAGGATATTCTATCAATAATAATATTCCTAATGTAACACTTGAAAAAGGTGAACATCAGAATAGAACTATTCAGGTTAAAGATAGCAAGCTTTCCGCTCTTCCATCAACCGGTGGTATCGGTACAACAATCTTCACAATCGCTGGATGCGTTATCATGATCGCAGCAGCTGGTCTGTTCTTCGCAAGCCGCAAGAAATCAGACAACAAATAATTGCAATAATTATTTATAATCAGATATTGAATCCGGGGCAGGTCGCCCCGGATTCATAAAAAATAATACAACAGCAAGGAGAGTTCGGATGAAACGCAAAACAAACAAACTTATTATTGGCATCATATTTTTGGCCGGGTTGTCCTTACTGCTGTATCCATTCGTTGCAAACCAGTGGAATAACTACAGGCAGAAGCAATTGATCAGCAGTTATGAACAGACTGTATCCGAAAAGGATGCAGCACATGAGATTGATTATGACGCAGAACTGCAGAAAGCAGAAGCTTACAACGAAGCCTTACTTCCAAGTATCCTTCCTGACTCATTTGCAGTAGCCGCAGCCAGTGACAAAGAAGACCAGTCCTACATGGATGCTCTGAATATTGCCGGTGACGAGATGATGGGAATCGTGGAGATCCCGAAGATTGACATCAAACTTCCGATCTACCACACTACCGCCGAAGATGTTCTCAAACAGGCAGCCGGACATCTGGAAGGAAGCTCTCTTCCAATCGGCGGTAAAAGTACACACGCCGTTATCTCCGCACACCGTGGACTTCCGAGTGCGTCTCTTTTTACCGATCTGGATCAGCTGGAAGAAGGCGATCATTTTCTGATCCATGTATTAAACGAAACATTATGTTATGAAGTCGACAAGATTTCCGTAGTAAAACCGGAAGAAACTTCCTCTCTTGCAGTAGAAGAAGGAAAAGATCTTGTAACACTTCTTACCTGTACTCCATACGGAGTCAATACCGAGCGGCTTCTGGTCCGTGGTCACAGAGTACCTTATGTGGAACAGGAAGTTGCCGATGAGAAGACACCGCTCAGCGGAATCAGTCTTCATACAAATTATCTTTTATGGGTAATTATTGGTCTTGTAATTACCACAATCTTCATCCTTATGTTATACTTAAAGGAGAAGAAGCTTCAAAAGAAAAAAAATGAGACCTCTTAAAAAGAGAATAAGAACGAGAAAGGGAATATGCCTATGAAAAGAAAAATCTCAACCTTCCTTTTCGGTCTGTTATTCTTGATAGGATTTGGGATTCTGATCTACCCGACGGTATCCAACCAGTGGAACACCTACAGACAGAATCAGCTGATCAGCAGCTATGACAATACAATACAGGACATGGAACCGGAGGACTTCACCTCTGAGTGGGAAAAGGCAAAAGCTTTCAATGATACCATTCAACAGAACAACCTCTACGGAGATGTATTTGGTGAAGATGAAAATGACATCAAAGACACCGAATACTGGAAGATTCTGAACGTTGCAGATGACGGAGTAATGGGATATCTTTCCATTCCGAAGATTAACATCAAGCTTGCCATTTACCATGGCACCGGTGACAAGGATCTGCAGACCGGTGTCGGACATCTGAACGGCACAAAGCTTCCGATCGGAGGGGAGAGTACCCACAGTGTTCTCGCAGCTCACCGTGGACTTCCAAGCGCAAAGCTTTTTACCGATATCGATCAGCTCAAAGTTGGCGATAAATTTTACATCCATGTACTGGATGAAGTCCTTGCCTATAAGGTGGATCAGATCCTCCCGATGGTAGACAAAGACGATCATGAAACACTGGAGAAAGCACTCCAGATTGAAGAAGGAAAAGACCAGGTAACTTTATTTACCTGTACACCATACGGAGTCAACTCCCATCGTCTTCTCGTAAGAGGAACCAGAGTTCCATATAACGGCGAAGAGGATGCTACCGAATCAGTTACAGATTCTATGGTAAAAGCCATTCAGAATTATTATATGCTCTATTTAATTTTAGGACTTTCAATCACGATTCTTGTGATCATTCTCTTGCGATTCCTTTCCAAGAGAAAAGCTCACAAAGAATAACCAAGATTTTTAAGGAGGACATGAGGCGATGATGAATAAACGATTAAAACAGGGAAGTACTTTTCTCTTAGCTGTCGCTCTTACATTTCCACTGCTCACTCTTCCGAGTGCGAAAGCCGCAAGCGCGATCGATACCGATGCAGAGTGTTCCATCCAATTTGACATTGGTGGAAACAGCAGTGAACTTCTAAGCGCAAGCATTCCGGTAAACCTGTATAAAGTTGCATCGGTTGATGTATCTGGCAACTATACCGCAACCGGTACATTTGCGAAACTGGATCTTTCTTCCGTAAGTGCAGATAATCTGGATACGGCAGCCGCTACCTGGTCTGAACGTGCAGCAGAAGCGAAGAAATTGCTGAAGGATGACACAGAGCCAACTACAACCACACTGACACAGGGAAGAGGTACTGCAACAGGACTGGATACAGGACTTTACCTTGTAGATACACCAAAAGTAATTACACCAAATTACACTTATACTTTTACTCCTTACCTTGTATCACTTCCGACCAATAATTACTACAGTGGTAACGGTGCAAGTGATGACTGGATCTACGATCTGACCAAAGAACACAACAGTGCAGTTGGTCTGAAACCGGAACAGCACGTAAGATACGGTAATCTGGTGATCAACAAGGAACTGGTAGATCACAATGCTACCTTCGGTAACAATGCAACGTTCGTATTCCAGATCGATATCACAACACTGGATAATAAAAAAGAAACCAGAATCGAAGAGCTTACCTTCGATGCAGCAGGCAGCCATTCTGTAACGATTGAAAAAATTCCTGCTGGATCTCATGTCACGGTAACGGAGGTTTACAGCGGTGCAAGCTATGAACTCGCTTCTGCTAAAAGTCAGGAAACAGACATCATTGCTAATCCTGAAAAAGAAACCGAAGTAGAATTCAAACCGGCAGAGGTTTCATTTATCAACAAACACGATGGACGTACCAATGGCGGCTACGGCGTAAAAAATAATTTCAAACTCGATGAAACTGGCCAGTATCAGTACACCAAACCGGCAGCAAAGAACTAGAAAGGGGGAATCGGAATGAGAAAGTTACATAAAAAACCACTTATCATGGCAGCAGCAACACTTGCTCTTACCGGAACCCTGGCAGTTGGAAGCGCGATGGCGTATTTTACAACCTATTCGACAGCCGGTGGCGGTGTGAAAATGAATATGGGATTTACTGAGACAGTCCCGAAAGAAGACGTTGATGAAAACGGGAAGCACATTACAATTGAAAATACCGGTGATTATGACTGTTTCGTAAGAGTCAAAGCATTTGCACCGGTAGAGCTTACTTATGACGCACCAAACGGCGGATGGACAGCAGGTGATAAGGGCTACTGGTATTACGATAAAGTACTTCCGGCAGGAAAGAAAACAGAAACGGAACTCAACATCAAATACACATTCCCGTCAGTAAATGACAAACCAGAAGAATTTAACATCGTAGTCATCCAGGAATGCACACCGGTTCTCTACGACGAGAACGGTAATCCAGTCTATGATTTTAAAGACGACAGCACACAGACGACAGAGTAGGAGGTAATGAGAATGAAAAAGAAAAAGAAATCATTTCCAAAGAAACCTGCCCTGGTTCTGACAGCCGCAGCACTCCTGCTGGTTGGAAGCACTGTCGGCAGTACACGCGCCGCACTCACTTACTACAGTGAGAATTATTCCGCACAGATGAATATGCAGAGTATCGGCGTATCTCTTCTGGAAAATGACAAAGTAGTCAGCAGCCGGGATTATGTATCGAACAATGAATGGAAGGGAACCTCAGAGGGTACACTTCTCACAAACCTTCTTGGAAAGGATGAGACATTTACACCCGGCAAAAAATATAACGAAGCAATCAGCGTCAAAAACAGCGGTACGATCGACACCTTTGTACGTGTGATCATCACAAAGAGCTGGCAGGACGAAGAAGGCAATAAGAATACCACTCTTTCCCCGGATCTGATCGAACTGAATTTCCTGACAGACAATGGATGGCAAATTGCAAAAGATCAGTCCACCACAGAACGTACCGTTCTTTATTACACAAAGGCAGTCGCAGCAGGAGATTCGACACCGGCATTATCTGATACCATTCGGATTAAGCCGTCGATTGCAAAGGATGTTACAAAGCATGTAGATGGCAACACTATTACTTATACTTACAAGTACAATGGCTACACCTTCCACATTGACGCAGAGGTGGATGCAGTTCAGACACACAACGCAAAGGACGCGATCAAGAGTGCCTGGGGCGTGGACGTGAATGTATCAGACGACGAAACAACAATGAGCTTACAGTAGGGAGGTACAGAGTATGAAAAAGAAAATTTTGTGCCTCGCCATGACAGTGATAATGGCAGCAGGGGTACACACAACTGCATTTGCAAAGGATTATCAGGGAGCCGACGGATGGCAGGTTAATTTCACCGGCGGCAAGATGGAAAGTAATTTTAAAAGCTCCGATGTGACTGACGAGCTGGCAAATATCCAGCCGGGTGACAGCATCGAGCTCAAGGTTCAGCTTAAGAACTCCGACAGTACGGATACCGACTGGTACATGACCAACGAAGTGATCCAGACGCTGGAGGATGCACAGTCTTCCGCAGAAGGCGGTGCTTATGAATACAAGCTGACATATGTTGGAAGTGATAATGCCGAAAAAGTACTCTACGACAGCTCAACTGTCGGAGGTGAAGGCACTTCCAAAGCCGGAGAAGGTCTGAAGCAGATTGATAACTCAACCCAGGAATATTTCTACCTCGGAAGACTTGCTTCCAATAATACCGGAACGGTACACCTTACCGTCGGTGTTGAAGGTGAGACACAGGGCAACGGTTATCAGCTCACACTCGCAAAGCTCCGCATGAACTTTGCAGTAGAAAAGGTTTCAGCCGGCAAAACCATCACCAAGAATAAGATTGTTAAGACAACCAACACCGTTAAGACCGGTGATACCGCAAGAATTCTTCTCTTCTGTGTGCTTGCACTCATCAGTGGACTGATCCTTCTTGCATATGGTATCTACACACTCAATAAGAACACAAAAAGACGCAGACAGAAAGGAGAGTAAGCAGATGAAAAAATGGAAAAGATTACTGGTTTCTCTTCTGACTGTATCCATGACACTCGGTGCATCCACAATGAGCGTTATGGCAGATGATACTACACCGTATACCTACAAGGTAACATTATCCGCAGGTAACAAAGGAACAATTAACGGACAGAACAAGATCGAGCAGGCAAACATTGCTCCCGATTCTACCGTTACTTTCAATCTGAATGACATCCAGGTAACAGACGACAAGTATTATGTCAAAGGAATCCGTCTCAGCGGACGTGACAATGCAAGTTCAGAACTACTTAATACTCCTGGCTTTATCGTCAAAGGTGATGCCGACTATGTAGTCGCTTATGGAATCAAAGGCAATATGGTTGCCTATACCGTAAATTATCAGGATGCATCCGGTAAATCACTGGCAGAGAGCCAGACCTTCTACGGAAACGTCGGCGACAAGCCGGTCGTTGCTTACCGTTACGTTGAAAATTATATTCCAGATGCTCTTGCACTTACCAAGACTTTGAGTAATAATGAATCTGAGAATGTATTTACGTTTACCTACAAACCGGGTGCTACAGACCGTGTTGTTACAACAACAACCACCATCACAACGACTGTTCCTGGTACAGCAACTCCTGGCACAGGTACCGGTAATGCCGGTACAGCAGGTGGCACGACAGGCGGCACAACCGGTGGAACTGCCGGAACTACCGGTGGAACTACAACCGGAACTACCAGTGGCACTACAACCGGAACTACCGGTGGCACTACAGACGGAACCACAACCGGTACAACCGATGGTACAACGACAGATAACAATTCTCAGGATACGACAGCTAAAGATAAAGATACTGCAACATCTGAGGATGAACAGACACCAAAGTCTCTGGTAGATCTGGATGATGAAGACACTCCAAAAGGAAATATCGATGCGAAAGACAAGACGAGCAAAACTCCGATCGCAGCAGGGATCGGCATTATCGTTGTTGCGGTAGCAGCTCTCGCAGGACTGATCGTATTCTTGAAAAAACGTGCAAAATAAAAAAAGCGCGGCACTAAAGGAGAAGTCTTTTTTGAAGAGAACGAAGAAAAAGAAAAGCCCGGTGGCTGCATTTTGCAGTGCACTGGGCACTGTTTTACTGACAGTACTGATTCTTGCCTGTATTCCGCTGACGCTTCCGAAAGCTTTTGGTTTTCAGATGTACACCGTGATCAGTGGGAGCATGGAACCGGCAATCCCGACGGGAAGCCTGGTCTATGTCCGGTATGAAGAACCAGACACGATCGTCAAAGATGATGTCATTGCTTTTTACAGCAACAATGCAGACGGCTCGATCATCACCCACCGTGTAGTATCCAACAGCCCGGCGATGGGACAGTTTATCACCAAAGGGGATGCCAATGAGGAAAAAGATATGAATCCGATCCCTTACAACAACTACATCGGAAAAGTAAAGCTTTCTGTTCCGGTTGTCGGCGGTATCGCACAGGCTGCAACCGGCACTGCCGGAAAGATTGCCGCTGCATCTATCATCGGTCTTGCTGTGATTCTTGAAATCGTTGCTGCCATGCTTGACAGACGCGATGACGAAGACGAATAAGAGAAAACGTTTTTCATTTTAGCTTGCTAAAGTGTGAAACATTTGCTAAAATAATATCAGATTGTATTGTCAGAAGAAGATGGGGGAATTTCACAATTCTCCCATTTGTCATATATTGAAAAGAATGGAGAGGTGAATGGATTGTTATCCAACCAGATTTTACAGAGAACAATCAATGAAATAGGGGATATCATCGAGTGTAACTGTTCCATCTGGAACACAGACGGAGTGATGCTTGCAGCTGTAGGTAAGGAGAAACCTGCAGTAAAAAAAGCTGTCTGCTCATTTTTAAAAGAGCTGGAGGTTACCGGCGTAGCGGAGGAGCACCTGGATGAATGCTATGGTCTGTTCCCGGTTTATGATGATGATGAACTGACTTATATTTTCGTGATCGAGCACAATAATGAGATTGATGTGCATACCAGCGGACGCTTAAGTGTCTGCCAGCTGGAGAGCCTTTTAAGATCCGGAAGCGAACGTCTTGACCGTAACCGTTTTATCCAGAACCTGCTCCTGGATAACCTGCTCCTCGTAGATATCTACAATCAGGCGAAAAAGCTTGGTATTACAGTTGAGCAGCGCAGAGTCGTCTATCTGATCGAACCGAAGAATCCGGATGACACGATCGTCCTGGATATGATCCGTGGGATTTATTCCTCGGGAACCGGTGATTTTGTTACTGCCGTAGATGAGGGACATATTATTCTGATCAAGTCCCTTGACAGTACGGATGATTATGATACGATCCGTTCGACTGCCGATATGCTGGTGAATGCGATCAACACCGAAGCTATGGTCAATGTCCGGCTTTCCTTCGGAACCATCATTCCCGAACTCAAAGAGGTCTCACAGTCTTACAAAGAAGCTGGCATGGCTCTGGATGTGGGGCGTATCTTCTATCCGGAACGCAATATTTTATCCTACCGCGAACTCGGTATCGGACGGCTGATCCACCAGCTTCCCGTTTCCTTATGCGAGATGTTCCTAGAAGAAGTATTTGCCGGAAATACCGTTGATCAGTTTGACGAAGAAACCTTATCCACAGTTGATAAATTTTTTGAAAACAGCCTGAATATTTCGGAGACAGCGAGACAGCTTTTCGTCCACCGGAATACGCTCGTCTACCGGCTGGAGAAGATCCAGAAGCAGACCGGGCTGGATGTCAGAGTCTTTGAGGACGCCCTGACATTTAAGATTGCTCTGATGGTCGCAGACCACATGAAATTCATAGAAAACAGAAAATAGGAGGACATGATATGGTGAAATTATACGAAGGCGGTGCCTATCTTTTACACGGTACTGAGGTAATTGCAGATGCACCCGATGCACTTGCTGCCGTAAAAAGCAAGACAGGTATTGAGACAACAAAAGAAGCTGCTGCAAAAGAGACAATGGCTTATGGGATCTTAAGTGCGCATAATACTTCCGGTAATATGCAGCAGCTTCAGATCAAATTTGACAAGCTGACTTCTCACGACATTACCTTTGTCGGAATCATCCAGACTGCAAGAGCATCCGGACTGGAGAAATTCCCGATCCCTTATGTTCTGACCAACTGCCATAACTCTCTGTGTGCAGTCGGCGGTACGATCAATGAAGATGACCACATGTTTGGACTGACCTGTGCGAAGAAGTACGGCGGTGTCTATGTTCCGCCTCATCAGGCCGTTATCCACCAGTTTGCCCGCGAAATGCTCGCAGGCGGCGGCAAGATGATCCTTGGTTCTGACAGCCACACCCGTTATGGTGCACTCGGTACCATGGCAATGGGAGAGGGCGGACCGGAGCTTGTAAAACAGCTTCTGAACAAGACTTATGATATCAAGATGCCGGGCGTTGTCGGAATCTATCTGGACGGCGAACCGGTGAAAGGTGTCGGCCCGCAGGACGTTGCCCTTGCGATCATCGGCGCAACCTTCGGCAATGGCTATGTCAATAACAAAGTCATGGAATTTATCGGACCTGGCGTTGGCAAATTAAGTGCAGACTTCCGTATCGGAATCGATGTTATGACGACAGAGACAACCTGCCTCTCTTCTATCTGGAGAACCGATGACAAGATCAAAGAGTTCTACGATATCCACGGAAGAAGTGATGACTTCAGGGAACTGGAGCCTGGCGCAGTCGCTTACTATGACGGTCTTGTATACGTCAATTTGAGCGAGATCAAGCCTATGATCGCCATGCCGTTCCATCCGTCCAATGTCTACACCATCGAGGATGTCAATGCCAACCTTGCAGATGTTCTCCACGATGTAGAGCAGCGCGCGCTGGTAAGCCTGGACGGTGCTGTGGATTACTCTCTTCAGGACAAGATCGTAAATGGTAAGCTTTATGTCGATCAGGGTATCATCGCAGGCTGTGCCGGCGGCGGTTTTGAAAATATCTGTGCTGCCGCAGACATCATCCGTGGCAAATACATCGGATCAGATGAATTTACCTTCAGTGTTTACCCGGCAAGTACACCGATCTACATGGAGCTTGTGAAAAATGGTGCGGTTGCTGACCTGATGGAAGCCGGTACGATCGTGAAGACAGCCTTCTGCGGACCGTGCTTCGGTGCAGGGGATACCCCGGCAAACAATGCATTTTCCATCCGTCACTCTACCCGTAACTTCCCGAACCGTGAAGGAAGCAAGCTGCAGAGTGGACAGATCGCATCTGTTGCCCTTATGGATGCACGTTCCATTGCCGCAACTGCTGCGAACAAAGGTTTCCTTACTCCGGCAACAGATTTTGATATTGAATACAAGAACCCGACCTACCACTTTGATTCCAGAATTTACGCCAACCGTGTATTTGACAGCCACGGCGTTGCTGATCCTTCGGTTGAGATCAAATTCGGACCGAACATCAAAGACTGGCCGGCAATGAGCGCTCTTCCTGAGAATCTGATCCTGAAGGTCGTATCTGAGATCCACGATCCGGTTACAACGACAGACGAACTGATCCCGTCCGGCGAGACTTCTTCTTATCGTTCCAACCCGCTTGGACTTGCTGAATTTGCACTTTCCAGAAAGGATCCTGCCTATGTAGGACGCGCGAAAGAGGTCCAGAAAGCCCAGAAAGCGATTGAAGCAGGTACTTGTCCACTGGATGTACTGGATGAATTAAAACCGGTGATGGCAGCAATCCAGAAGTCTTATCCGGAAGTCGGCAAAGGAAATATCGGTGTCGGAAGTACCATTTTCGCGGTCAAACCTGGTGATGGTTCTGCCCGTGAGCAGGCTGCTTCCTGCCAGAAGGTCCTCGGCGGCTGGGCGAATATCGCGAATGAGTACGCAACCAAACGTTACCGCTCGAACCTGATCAACTGGGGCATGCTTCCGTTTATTACCGAAGAGGAACACACAAAGCTTTCTTTCAGGAACGGTGACTATCTCTTCGTGCCGGATATCCGCAAAGCAGTAGAAGATAAAGCTTCCACGATCAAGGCTTATGTCGTAGGCGATAATCTGAAGGAGATTGATCTGAAACTTGGTGATCTGACGGATGCAGAACGTGAGATCATCCTCAAAGGATGTCTGATCAATTATTACAGAGATTAATTTTTCTCAGACAATGATATGATTTAAAAGGGACGGAAATTTTTCTGTCCCTTTTTGCAACACTTCCGACTTTTTTATACTCTTATATACAAAGAACCTGTTATGAGAGGAGGGACCTTATGATCGATGCAATTGCATTTAAAGAATTATATAAGACGGTTTATCAGGATCTATATCGTTTTGCGCTCTGCATGATGCATCATCCGCAGGATGCAGAAGACGCCGTCAGTGAAGCCGTTCTTTCCGCCTATGAGAACATACATAAATTACGCAAAGAAGAAGCATTCCGTTCCTGGATCTTTCAGATTCTGGCAAATGTGTGCCGCCGGAAGTTAAAGAGCCGTGAACGGACCGAGACCGAGCTGAAAGAAGATCATGCTTCTGCCACATACTGTGACGGACTCCGCACAGATGTGGAACGTGCTTTTCTTATTCTCGATGAAGACGATCAGCTGATCATCGGCTTATCCGTCTATGGCGGTTACAACAGTAAAGAGATCGGAAAAATGCTAAGGCTGAACCCGAATACAGTCCGCTCCCGCAGAAAGCGTGCCCTCGAAAAGATGAGCTGGCTTCTGAAAGAGTAGGATAAAAGAGTAATAGGAGGTGTTTCATATGACAGATCACGAAAAAGAAATACTGGATAAAATAAAACAATCTACGGAAAAAACTCCTGTTCCGGAAAGCCTTGCACCGGATCAGATTATGAAAATGCTGGAAGAGCATAACAGCACTCAGGCTTCCGGACATATACCGAAAAAGCATGGATTTTCCCGCGGCCACCGGATGCGCGGAGGACTTATCGCTGCCGCACTGGTACTGGTTGTCGGCATTGGCGCCCACATCCGCCAGCAGAATCTTTCTTCAGACTCAGCCACTTCTTCCACAAAAGGCAGTTTTTCAATCGGTACATCCTCCGGTAAGCTTGCCTCTTCCGATACTTTAGAAACGGCAACCGATTATGATGAAGTCTACACATACCTGCAATCTTATCAGGATGAGTTGGATTCTTCATCTGTTACCGGTTCAACCGACGGCGGAATTGTCATGTATTCAACTGAAACAGCCGACAATGGTGCACGTACCGATAGTTCCAGCTCCTCTTCGGATTCTTCAACAGCCTCTGCACGTGCTGTGGATACTTCATTTTCCGATACCAACGTCCGCACAGAGAGCGTCGGTGAAGCAGACATTGTAAAAACGGATGGAAGTTATCTTTATACACTGAAAGCAAACTCACAGGAAATTTCCATTGTAGATATCCGGTCTGATCAGATGAAGGTTGTTTCCGGTATTTCGCTGAATGAGAATTTTCAGGCATCCGAATTTTACCTGAGTGACCAGAAGCTTTTTGTCCTTGGCAACATGCAGAACACGCAGGTTGATTCTGACAGTAAAACCTTGTACCGCGGCAGCTGTACCCGTATCCAGACTTATGATCTGACAGATATCAATAATCCAAAATCCATCGGAACCGTGGATCAGAGTGGTTACTACCGCACTTCACGTTTTAAAGACGGATATCTGTATGTATTCAGCGACTATTATATTTACGATACGATCACCAAAAAAGATTATCCTTCCTATGTTCCGCTTGTTGGTGACAATCTTCTGAAGCAGTCGGATATCTATCTCCCGACGAACCATGCAGCAGACCAGTACCTTGTTGTCAGCTCCGTTTCCGCTTCCAGTCCGGATAAGGCAGCAGACCAGAAAGCAGTCATGTCTGAGAATGGCGAAGTCTATGTGAGTGAGAACAACATTTATATTTACGAGTATGCGAACAGCAGTATCCTCGCAGATAATCTTGCGGCAAAGAATCAGACGATCCTCCGCAAGCTGTCTTACAATAAAGGAAAACTTTCCGGCTCTGCCCAGGGCAAAGTAAAAGGATATCTGAACGATTCCTTCAGCATTGATGAGTATGACAATACGTTGCGGCTGGTGACAACGGTTACGCATAATGTCGGAAGCTCTTCACAGTCCAATTCAGTCTATGTGCTGGATGCAGATTTGAAAACAATCGGTAAGATCGAGGATCTTGCCAAAAATGAACAGGTCTATTCCGCAAGATTTTTGGGCGATACCGGTTACTTTGTAACTTATGAACAGACAGATCCTTTATTCTCCGTAGACTTTTCCGATCCGGAGAATCCGAAGATCCTTGGCAAGCTGAAAATTCCCGGCTTTTCGGAATACCTGCATTTTTACAGTGATAACCTGCTTCTTGGCATCGGTATGGATACCGATGAAAATGGCATTACAAACGGGGTAAAGATCTCCATGTTTGATATCAGTGATCCTTCGGATGTGAAGGAAGTCAGCAAGTACACACTGGATCAGTACTATTACTCGGATGTTTTTTCTGACTACCGTGCAGCACTGGTTGATCCGGAAAAGAATCTGATCGGCTTTCCGCTTTCCGGATCTGCCAACCAGTATGTGATCCTTTCTTACGATAAAGATCAGGGCTTCCAGGTACAGATGCAGGAGGAAGTCAACGGTAATTCTTATCTTGGAACCCGCGGTGTGTATGCAAACGAAAAGTTCTATGTGATCAATGGAAATGCAATTGAAGCATACCGGATGGGAGACTATGTGAAGATAGATGATCTGCTGCTATAGTGCAGCTTTGCAGAAGGAGCTTCCGCTCCGCATACTTTGTACACCATTCCACATCACCTTATACACCAAAATCGTATATACAAAAACAGGTGCCCACTGGGATATATCACTAAGATATACTTACGTGGACACCTGTTTTATATTTTCATTTACCTGTTATTCCACACCGTTAAAGCAGTAGGTACATACCTGGCATGCATCAATCCCGATTGATTTGATCAGATCATCCAGTCTGTGATAACGAAGTGAAGTGAAATTCTGTCTCTTGCGGATTTCCTCCAGCATTGCTGCATACCGGTCACTGTTCGGATCCGCATATTCACCCAGTACATTGACATCATTGTCGCCTTCCCACTCACGGATGATCCTTCTTGTGATCAGATCCAGGTCTGATTTGGAACGGGAGAAGTTCAAATATTTGCATCCGTACAAAAGCGGTGGACATGCCGGGCGGACATGCACTTCTTTTGCGCCACTCTGATACAGGAACTCTGTCGTCTCACGGAGCTGTGTGCCACGCACGATAGAATCATCGATCAGCAGCAGGCTCCTGTCTTCGATCAGACTATGTACCGGGATCAGTTTCATTCTGGCGATCAGATTACGCTGACTCTGTGTTGTCGGCATGAAGGATCTTGGCCAGGTCGGAGTATATTTGATAAATGGTCTTGCATACGGAATACCTGATTCATTTGCATAGCCTATCGCATGAGCGATACCCGAATCCGGAACTCCTGCAACAATATCCACGTCGATCGAATGGTCATCTCTCTGTGCTAAAAGCTTTCCACAGTTGTAACGCATTTCTTCTACACCAACCCCTTCATAAGAAGAAGTAGGATATCCATAGTATACCCACAGGAACGAACAGATTCTCATCTTTTCACATGCAGGACTTACAGTCTCCACAGATTCCGGTGTCACGTAGACGATTTCCCCTGGTCCCAGCTCTTTGTAATCTGTGTATCCAAGGTTGATATATGCAAAGCTTTCAAAGGAAACGCAGTATGCATTCTCTTTCTTTCCGATCACAACCGGTGTACGTCCGAGAAGATCTCTGGCTGCATAAATTCCATTCTCTGTCAGAAGCAGAAGCGTCATCGAGCCTTCAACTACTGACTGCACATAACGGATTCCCTCAACAAACGAATCCTTTTTACAGATCAATGCCGCAACCAGCTCTGTAGAATTGATCTGTCCATTGGTCATAGACTGAAAATGTGTATGTCCATTTTCATAAAGATTCCGAATCAGCTGATCCGCATTATTGATCTTACCTACTGTCGTAATTCCAAAGCATCCCAGATGCGACTGGATCAGAATTGGCTGTGGATCATAATCTGAAATACATCCAATTCCAATATTTCCCTTCATTGTATCAACATCTTTTTCAAATTTTGTACGGAACGGCGAATTTTCAATATTATGAATTGCTCTCTTCCAGCCATCACTTCCGTAAGTAGCCATACCTCCGCGGCGGGTTCCAAGATGCGAATGATAATCTGTTCCATAAAAAAGATCCAGATTACATGCTTCTTTTGATGCAACGCCAAAAAATCCTCCCATATCTGTAGGTCTCCTTTCTTTATCCCAATGCCATAGCCTGTATTTTTCATCTATTTTTTAGTGTATCATGCATTTATGGACGGAAACAATAGCAAAACCCCGAATATATTGCAAATGGCTATAACTATTTCTAATCGTATTTATAATTGTTTGAATTTTCTGATATATATATTACGATTCCAATTTTTTCTAATTTTATAAAAATTATTTCAAAATTATATTGACAAATAAGTATTTGGGTGTTATTATTAAGTCAATCCAAAAGAAAAGAAGTTCCTGACGAGAAAGGGAATTTCAAAAAGATATTTTTTAATCTGTTACATAGTTTCATATATACTCGCCAAGAGTATAAGATGAAGAACCAGATCAGAAAAGGGTAACAAGAATAATTGTTATTTGAAGGTTAGAAAGTTTTAAAAAAGCAACTATACATTTTGGTTATGAGCGTTTTGTAAGCGGAGTGTGTAGAGAACAATTTTTAAAATTGATAATTTATAATAATAAGAGAAAATTGATATCTGACTTCTGAACAGAAAAAAGTATAAGAGAAAAAGAATATCCGGATAAAATTTTGGAACGAGAACGAAAGGAAGGAGGCTTTGACCGTTGGATATTTCATCATCTAAAACTCAATATGTTAATGGTATGGCAAATGTAAATTCCTGTGAGATGAGCCTTAACCATAGATTATAATCCGGTAAGAGAAAAGTTAATGATAAAAAAGGTCGGAGTAGTAGATAAACCGGAAGCGATTATAAGATATAAAAAGATTCAGCATTTGTTGACATATTGAAGTAAATACCACAGTAATTCAAGATCAGAAAATGTGTAAAGAAACATTCATTGATAAGTAAATTTAACAGTGACGAGAAAGCTGATAAATACCAAAATTGGATTACCTGATTATATAAAATAACGAACGATCAGAATTGATCAAAATCGATTCATATGATTTCATTTTTATAAATTTTATAAAATCTGAATATCATATGAAATGCTCAAAGAACTTACAGGAATAAGAATTACTTAATTCCTCCGATATAAAAATAAAAATTACAATTGAATATTCCGAGACAGCCATTCAAAAGATGGCTGTCTCCTTTTTTTCTGTTACCAGCTCCCAATTTGTGAATTTTTTGTAATATTTTTTTAACATTTCTGAAAAATATCAGCCGTAATTTTTGACATTGACAACGCTCTATGATACACTTAGTAAGTAAAATTATAAGACTTTTGTTTTCCGTTTCTGGTACAAAAGTCAGACTTACTGAGGAAAAGTAAAATAATTAATAATAATCATATGAGGTGAGAAACGTTGGATAAATATGAATATCGCGCAAAGACAGAGCAGATGCTTGCGTATGCCGAACAGAAGTCTTACCAGAAAGCGATGTCGATTGCAGATACGATCGACTGGCGTAAAGTAAAAAATACCGCCATGCTCTCTACCGTAAGCGAAATCTATGAAAATGCGGGGGAACTTGGTAAAGCACGTGATACCTTATTTATTGCGTATGATAAAGCACCTTCCAGCAGAAAGGTTGTATACCGCCTGGGAATTATTTCTCTGAAGCTGGGACATTTCGATGAAGCAGCTGATTGCTACGAAGAATTTGTCAAGCTTGCTCCGAAAGATCCAAACCAGTACATTCTCCGGTATAAGATCTTAAAAGAACAGATTGAAGCTCTTGAAGATTTCAAGCATTCTGAATACGTTGAAAAATGGGCATATGAACTTGCCAGATTATACGCTGAAGCTGGTATGACTTCCGAATGTCTTGATGAATGTGATGATCTGATTCTCTGGTTCAGCGAAGGTACTTATGTATACCAGGCAATGGAACTTAAAATGAAATACAAACCGCTGACTCCACTTCAGCAGGAAAAATACGATCATCGAAATGATGGTATCGGCCGTAAGGATTCTTCCAAGAGAAAACCTTCCTTCCGAAAATCCAAAGAACGTCCGGCACCGAATCCACGAATTGCAGACAAGGTCCGCAAAGATGTACATGTCACAGACAGTATTGATCTTCCGGATCTTCCAGAGCCAATGGCCCGGACACATGCTTCCGAACCAGAAGCTGAGTCACAGCCAAAAACCCGGATTCGAAGCACTTCCGATATTTCCACAACTATTTCCGGTGCTTCCCTTTCAGATGCTCTGAAAGCCGGTGTTGCCGTTGCAAGTGGTGCAGTTGCTCCTGAATCTGCTTCAGACGATTCACAGATGACCGGTAAGATGAAGATTGAAGAAATTCTTGCCAACTGGGAAGCAACTCAGCGTGAAAATGCAAAGATTCTTGAAAAGAGCCAGGAGGAAGCTGAGAAAGAAAAAGCCCTGCGCGAAAAGAAGAAAGAAGAAGAAGAGGAAGTTCTTGGAGCTACAAAACCAATCCTTTCTGATGATATCCGCAAACTGATGGAACAGCTTGAAAATGGTGAAGAGCCTGAAATCACCGATGAAGATGCTGAAGATTTCGTTGATGATGAAGAAGATGAAGCGACTGAAAGCCCGGAAGATTCATCCAAAGAAGCTTCAGACACTGACGAGGAAGATCCGGAAGAAAATGATTTTGAAGAAATCGTTGACTCCGAAGAAGATGATGAATCGGATGCGGTTTACGATGAAGAAGCTGAATACGAGGATGAAGACGATTCCGAGTATGACGATGAGGAAGAATACGAGGATGAAGACGAAGATGACTACCAGATCGATGATGAATTAGATGAAGATCATAAAGAGGATTTTGATTTTGAAAAAGAATCTGCTCTCGATATCGATGATCATGATTCTGACGAAGATGATGGTGATTTTGCAGACCTTGATTCCTTTGAAGATGAAGAAGAATTAGATAGCAGTGATGATTATCTTGATCTTGAATTTGACGAGAAACCGGCTCCTGAGCCAGAGAAAGAAACTTCAAAATCAGCGCAAACTCCTGATATTGACGAAGTTCTTGAAATCGAAGAACCGTCAGAAGATGAAATCACTGAACGCATGGGTAAATTCGATACCGGATTCGTTGTACAGGGTCGTTACGATCTGAGTGCAACAAGTGAGATCGGACTGAAGCTTGGACTTACTGAAGAGCAGAAGCAGCTGTTCTCTTACTTTGTACCGATCCGTGGTGTCAGTGAACAGCTTGTTGAAATCCTTGATAACGACAAACGTTGCCGTAACCGTTATGGAACTTCCCGCACAGGCAACATCCTGATCCTTGGCCGCAAGGGAAGCGGAAAAACAGTCCTCGCAGTTGATATTGTAAAAGCAATCCAGAAACAGCGCAGACTCAAACAGGGTAAAGTTGCAATCGTAACCGGTGATTCTCTGAACAAAAAGGACATCGGAAGTATCATCGATAAACTGAACGGTGGCGCACTGATCATCGAAAAAGCTTCCAAGATGAATGACAGAACCATCCGTGAACTGAATGACATGATGGATGAACAGACCGGCGAACTTCTCTTCCTTCTGGAAGACCAGAAGAAACCGCTGGAAAGAATGTTTGCATCCCATCGCGAATTCAAACGTAAATTTACTTCCAGACTGGAGCTTCCGGTATTCATCAATGATGAACTGGTTACATTCGGTCAGACCTATGCTAAGGAAAACGGATACCGTATCGATGAAATGGGAATCCTTGCATTATACAGCCGGATCGATATGATGCAGAGAGAAGATCATGCGGTTACTGTTGCAGAAGTAAAAGAGATCATGGATGAAGCAATTTCACATTCCCAGAAAGCAAATGTAAAACATCTTGTGAAACGGGTATTTGGAAGAAGCACTGATAATTCAGACCACATCATCCTGAAAGAAGAAGATTTTAAAGCATAAGATTTCTACAAAGAACGCGCTTCCGGCGCGTTCTTTTATATATGCAGACAAAACCGATAACTATAAACAAAGAGTTTTAGACATCTTACATAAGAAGTGTATAAGTTGTCCAAAACTCTTTCTTTTTATCGCTATTTCTAGTATAATATTCCTAAATATCTTTGATAGAAGGTGAATGGGATGGCAGTAAAAAAAACAACAGCACAACAGACCAACACGACCCGCAAGACGGCCGTAAAAAAATCTGCTGTAAAAAAACCGGCAGCTGCTAAAACTGCTGCTAAAAAGTCTACAGCTAAAAAGTCTGCAAAAACTGTAACAACAGATAAACCCGCTGATTATAGAATCGGCGAATTAGATCAATATTTATTCGGACAGGGAACCCATTATGAAATCTATAAAAAAATGGGTGCACATTTTGTAAAAGATGGGAAAAAAACCGGCGTATATTTCGCAGTATGGGCTCCACACGCCAGATCAGTTGCCGTAGTCGGTGAATTCAACGGCTGGAGTGAAGATGCAAACGTTATGACGCGTCAGGAACCACTTGGAATCTATACCGCATTTGTTCCGGAAGCACAGCTCGGACAGCTTTACAAGTACTGTATCGAGACACAGACCGGAGATAAGCTTTACAAAGCTGATCCATTTGCGAACAGTGCAGAGTTGAGACCAGGAACTGCCTCAAGGATTGCTGATATCTCCCATTTAAAATGGAGTGACAGTGTCTGGATGAAGCACCGGGCAGAATGGGATTTCCATTCCTCACCGATTTCCATTTATGAAGCACATATCGGTTCCTGGATGCGCCATCCGGGACGTGAAGATGAGGGGTTCTACAGCTACCGTGAATTTGCGCATGCAGCTACAGACTACATAAAAAAGATGGGGTATACTCATATCGAACTGATGGGAATTTCAGAATACCCATTTGACGGCTCCTGGGGATATCAGGTGACCGGATATTATGCTCCGACCTCCCGTTATGGTACGCCGGAAGATTTCGCATATATGATCAATTACTTCCATAAGAATAAGATTGGCGTAATCCTTGACTGGGTACCGGCACATTTTCCACGCGATGCACACGGACTCGCTGACTTTGACGGCACAGCTACCTTTGAATATGCAGATCCTAAGAAGGGGGAACATCCGGACTGGGGAACCAAGATCTTCGATTATGGTAAAGCAGAAGTTAAGAACTTCCTGATCGCCAACGCACTGTTCTGGATCGAACATTATCACATCGATGGTCTCCGCGTAGATGCTGTTGCTTCCATGCTGTATCTTGATTACGGTAAAGAAGACGGTCAGTGGATCGCCAACAAATACGGCAGCAATGAGAATCTGGAAGCAATCGAATTTTTCAAGCATCTGAATTCCGTTACTACCGGACGTAACCCTGGCGCACTGATGATCGCAGAAGAATCCACCGCATGGCCAAAAGTAACAGGCAAACCGGAAGATGATGGTCTTGGATTCAGCCTGAAGTGGAACATGGGATGGATGCATGACTTTACCGAATACATGAAGCTGGATCCATATTTCCGCAAAGGCGACCACTACGGTATGACATTTGCCTTAACCTATGCATACAGCGAGAATTATATTCTTGTATTATCACATGATGAAGTGGTACATCTAAAATGCTCTATGCTCAATAAGATGCCTGGTCTAGGATTTGAGAAATTCGCCAACCTGAAGGTCGGTTATGCTTTCATGATGGGACATCCTGGAAAGAAACTTCTCTTCATGGGACAGGATTTCGGACAGCTCCGCGAGTGGAGCGAGGCGCGTGAGCTTGACTGGTATCTCCTTGCAGAGCCGGAGCATCAGGCACTCCAGAATTTCTACCGTGACCTGCTGCATCTTTACACACACAACAAAGCCATGTATGAACAGGATACCTGCATGGAAGGCTTTGAGTGGGTCAATGCAGATGACAGCTCACGAAGTATTTACAGCTTCATCCGTCATTCAAAGGGCGCAAAAAAGAACCTTTTATTCGTATGTAACTTCACACCGATCGAACGACCGGAGTACCGTGTCGGCGTACCACGCGGCAAACAGTACCGCCTGGTACTAAACAGTGATGAATTGCAGTATGGCGGAAGCGGAAAAGCCCGCCCGGCAGTATATAAAGCAAAGAAACAGGAATGTGATGGAAGACCATATTCATTTGGTTACGATCTTCCGCCATACGGTGTTGCTGTATTCGAATTTTAACATAGCAAGTCAATGCAATCTGCGCAAAATATCCATTATACGAATAATTGATTCCACCAATTATTTTCTTAACATTTCCCGGATTCGTTCTTCCAGAGTTTCTTCTGGAAGAACTCCGGTTGTATATCCACAGATTTTTCCATCTCTGTACACCACAAACGTCGGTACGATCTCAATGCCTATATACTCTGCAATCTCTTTCGATATATCAATATCAATCTTATAAAAAATCCATTTTCCCTGATACCGGCTGGCAATCCTTTCCACAACAGGATACATCATTCCGCACTTTGGACACCATGATGCGTAAAACTCCACAATTACCGGCATCCTCTGCTTTCCGACTGTATTTTCATAATCCTTCGTGATCAATGCGATACCCATACACTTTCCTCATTTCTGCCATCTCAGGCTATGTAAAAAGGACTGGATTAGCGGCATCCACATTTCGGGTTTAAGATTTTATAGACTTCCTGAAAAGAATTTCTGAAACAGATCAGCTTTTTATTAAATCTTGGATTCTTATAGCAAAACCCCCGCATACAATTCTGAAAATGATGCTTTTTCCGCATATCTGTTCCTTCCTGACTTCCTCTTTCTACAATATATGCAAAAAGACAGCCGATGTGCGGATTGCTCCGTATCTGCTGTCTCTTATATTGCCAGGAATCATCTTACGCACTCAGCGCCTTTATGATCTGCCTGTTGCATTTTATTCAATTGTCTTACTGGCGCATTGCGATCAGTTTATGGATCGGATGTCCCTGCCCGGAAAATTTCTCCTCGTACTCAGTCATAACATTCCCTCTGCTGAGTGTCGGATCATTGTGAAGATCATAGGTCTTCGCCAGAAGTACCCAGCCTGCCAACTCCACCTGCTCCAGTGAAAATTCAAACAGCTCTCTGTTGTCTGTCTTAAATTCAACGACTCCGTCAAAGGCAAGGATCTTGTCATACCGCTCAAAAAACTGCTTGGAAGTAAGTCTGCGCTTTGCATGACGTGCTTTCGGCCACGGATCTGAAAAATTCAGATAAATCTTGTCAATCTCTCCGACAGCAAAAACCTCCGGCAGATTTGTCGCATCCATACAGATAAAACGAATATTGTTGACATCCTTGTATTCCTCGTCATTGTCAAAGCGTTCCAGCGCCCGAAGCAGTACGCTTGAATAACGTTCGATACCGATATAGTTGATGGATGGATTCTCCTTTGCAAGTGTCAGAAGAAACTGTCCTTTTCCCATCCCGATCTCAATATGGATCGGATTCTCCGGATTCTGAAAAGTCTCTTTCCAGGTGCCGCGATATCTGGTCTCATTTTTAATTACAAGGGGATGAGCTGTCAGATAAGCATCTGCTCCCGGTACATTTCTTAACCTCATATATCTTTCTCTTCCTTTAGTGAAAATATGTATAACCTTATTTATTTTATACTATTCTGAAATATTTGGAAACCCAAAAATATATTTTATAAGTTTTGTATAAAATATTCTTATGATATTCTCTTATTATTTAGTAGATTTTTCTAATTTAAAGTAGTAGAATATGTATGCATTATTAAAAATGTATAAATAATTTCTAAGAAAGGAGTCGGACAATGGATCATATTGTTAAAAAGCTCTCCGAAATCGAACACGCAGCCGAAGCTGTTGTGGAACACGCGGAACTGGAAAAATCAGAACTGGAAGAACGCATTCAAAATGAACGCAATCAGTTCGACAAACAACTTGAAGATCACACCCAAAAGGAGCTGAACGATATCCACAAAGGATTAAACCGTCAGATGGATGAGATTCTTGCAAGGCAGAACCGTAAGAACCAGACAGCGATCGAAGAACTTAAAAAAGATTTTGAAGAGAAGCATACGGCATATGCCGAGAAAATTGTCAGACGTATCATAGAGGGATAGCATATGGGAAATTTACTTGCATACAGTGGCATCGTAACAAAAGTACGCGCCATGCAGGCGAAACTGCTCACTGATGAAGATTTCCAGAACATCGCCGCATTTCATACAGTAACCGAAGTTGCTGCTTATCTCAAAGAACATCCCGGATATCGGAATGTCCTTGCAGATATGGACGAAAACCATCTTCACCGTGGTGAGATTGAGAAGCTTCTTGTGCAGTCACTTTACAGTGATTATACACGCCTGTACCGTTTTTCCGGAATGGATCAGAAAAAATTCCTGGAGCTTTATCTGAAGCGCTACGAGATGAATCTGATCAACTATTGTCTGCGTATTGTATTCAACCACTATCAGAAGCCTTTTGATCTGGATCATAAGAAAATATTCTTCGACAAATATTCGGATCTCTCCATCGATAAACTGATCACTTCGGGGAATATCGGTGAGCTGGTGGAAAATTTAAAGGGCACAGAATACTATGCGCCGTTAAAACGTCTGGAAAATGCGGAGAACCCTACCCTTTTTGATTACGATCTGGCACTGAATCTGTACTATTTTACAACCATGTGGAAGAAACGCAAAAAGATTCTGAAGCATAAGGAACTGGAAATTTTCACCAGAGATGCCGGAGCAAAGATCGACCTGCTGAACCTGCAGTGGATCTACCGTGCAAAAAAATATTACAACATGCTTCCGCCGGATATTTCCACACTGCTGATCCCGATACACTACCGGATTCATGTAGATCAGCTGAAGGATCTTGTAGAAGCACCGTCTGTCGATGAATTTTTAAAGCTGGTTACCAGAACGCCTTATCTGCGTCACACCGATACTCAGACACCAGCGTCCATCGAGACGATTTACAAAGACTGCCTGTACCGTCTCTACCTGGCAGACAGAAGAAGTAACCCTTATTCCATCGCAACCGTGAATACCTATCTTTTTCTGAAAGAGGAGGAGCTTGATAAGCTTACAACTGTGCTCGAATGTGTTCGCTACGGACTTCCTGCACGTGAGACATTAACTTATATAGGAGGAACAGCGAAATGATTGTTAAGATGAAGTTCCTGAGCATTACCGGACCACGCGCCGACATCGACCGCATGACAAACCGGTATCTTTCCAAATATGAGATGCAGCTTGAAAATGCACTCACGGAGCTCAAGACAGTAGATAATCTGATGCCATTTCTGGAAATGAACCCTTACCGTGATCCACTCGCAAAAGTGACACAGTTTCTGGGATATATGAAAGACATGCCAGCAGAGCCATCCTTTGATCAGAGCGAAGACGAGATCCTTGAGATGATTCGTTCTATCAATCATGACTACATGGATCTGCAGCAGCAAAAAGAAGAACTGAAAAAAAAGAGAGAGAATATCCAGGCACGTATGAAAGTCCTGGAACCTTTTACTTCTCTGGATTTTGACCTGCATGAGATCATGCAGTACAAATACATCCGCACAAGATTTGGAAAA
>OFMP01000321.1_pt1 | contig 34883 bp, 24 predicted proteins | sample 1541841 | NCBI WGS metagenome assembly OFMP01 (sample SAMN04209226, study PRJEB22552) | human gut metagenome | biome: gut; material: feces | host: Homo sapiens | place: USA: Oklahoma
CCGCCCGGTGGAACCGACAGCGCCGGTGACGCCAGCAGCACCAGCCGCACCAGCGGCACCGGCGACATCGCCTGTTTCGGTAGCTTCAAACGCCGCGACACAGGCGTTCCAACCCAATCAGGCCGAGCAGCCTGCGGTAGATGCCGAGGCAACACAAGCGTTCCAGCCTGATCAGGTCATGGCAACACAGCCTTTCGAAGCTCAGGCCATGCCGAATGCCGAAACCGCGGCCACACAGGCATACGGCGCATCATCCACCGTATCCGGTGAGACCGTTGCCATGCCGGCAACGCAAGTAGCGTCTGCCGATGATGCTGCAGCCACACAGGTGTTCCAACCGGCCGCCCTGGCCGCTTCGGCACAGGCTCAGCCTGCTGTGATGCCTCCCTCCATTCCGTTGGATCAGGTCTCCGATGAGGACGATTCCGATGGCGCCGAGCCTCGTCACGGCGGTAGCGGCAAAAAGAACACCCGCAAGATCGTCAGCATTGCCGTAGCAGTAGTCGCCGTGATAGCGCTGGTTGTCGCCGGCCTGCTCTGGTGGCATTCCAACAGCAGCAAGGCGAGCCAAGCCGTGGCATTGGCCGAGTGCAAGGTAGCGGCCAAGCAGTACACGAATGCTCAGAAGAAGCTCACCACCGCCATATCCAATGGCCAAACCAGCGCGCAAACATCCACCAGCGATGTGGCCGATGCCAATACGCTCACCACGCTGAATCAGGCGTTGCAAGACGCCGGCAATCCGGCTGACACCGCCAAGTGCGATTCCAACCTCAACGCCACTGAGTTGAAGTCTCACACTAAAGAGCTGCAGAATGATGCCAGCGACATGGCTGACAAGACGGATGCCATCAACAACGCGATCAAGGCCGTTAATACTTCAAAGGCGACGGCCGATACCAACACACTGAAATCGAACCTGAGCTCGGCTATTTCGCAGGCGCAGGGCACGCTGGATAATTCCGCGGGCAGTGTGGCCGATGAAAACACCCGCACCGCGCTGCAAAACGCCATCACCGAGGCCAATACGGTGATGAACGGGACCAGTCCGTCCGAATCCGACGTCAATAATGCGATTTCTAAACTGCAGAAGGCCGAGTCCGACGTCACCGCCTCGATGCAGGCCAAGCAGCAGGCAGATGCCGCCAAGCAAGCTCAGGAAGAGGCTCAGCAGAAGGCTGACCAAGAGGCACAGCAGAAGTCTCAAGACGAGTCCAACAATAACGGCGGCGACAACTCCACCTCTGCTGACGGCACTGACGGCAGCAACAACTGAGGTCTGCAGCGTTCTCCTGTTTCCCATGGGGCGGTGACTTCCCCATGGGGCGGTTAGCACATTTTCCTTTTTCGCGGAATAATGCCGTTTTCAGCGACCGCCCCATGAGGAGCCGTTTGGATATAGCAGTGGGGCGGGCTCTGAATACCAGAGCCCGCCCCACTGCTATATGCCCACAATCAGGGCTATTGCGATGGCTTAACGCTTGGCCATCGCGCGTAGCACAATCTTGCGTAGTTCGGAGGCAATCAGCACGATTGCGGCCAGGCAGATGCATTCCACCCAAGCCATCGGGCTCAATGCCACGGTGCCGAACGGACCGTTGAGGAACGGCACGTAAATCACCACGAGCTGCAGCGCCACGGACAAACCAATCGCACCCCATAGCCACTTGTTGGAGAACAGACCCACGAATGCGGACTGCAGATGCGAACGGGAGGCCAGCGCGTTGAACAGCTGGGCAAACACCAGAATCGTGAAGCCCATCGTACGGGCCTCGGTCATCTGCGCTTCATGGCCGACGGCATCCACCGAGCGGTCGGTGAACAAGCCGCCGGACAGGTGCATGTCCATACCAATCAGCGTGACGATGGCCATGATGACGCCGATGTAGATGATGTCGCCCCACATGGAGGCGTCAATCACGCGGTCCGTCACCTTACGCGGTTTACGACCCATCACATCGTCGGTCTGCGGGTCCACGCCCATAGCCAACGCCGGCGCGGCATCGGTCAGCAGGTTAATCCACAGCAACTGTGTGGCGAGCAGCGGCACGGTGACGCCCACGGTTTCCGGCTGGCGGATGCCGAGGAAGCCGGCAAACACCACACCGAGGAACACGGTGAACACCTCACCCACATTGGAACTCAGCAGGTAGCGCAGGAACTTGCGGATGTTGTCGAAGATCACGCGACCCTCGCGTACGGCGGCCACGATGGTGGAGAAGTTGTCGTCCGCCAGAATCATCTTGGCGCTCTGCTTGGTCACTTCGGTGCCGGTGATGCCCATGGCCACGCCGATGTCCGCGGACTTGACTGCCGGGGCATCGTTCACACCGTCGCCGGTCATGGCCACGATGTTGCCTTGGCGCTGCAAGGATTCGACGATCTTGAGCTTGTGCTCGGGGGCCACGCGCGCGTACACGGACACTTCGGACGTGGCCTTGTCGAGCGCGGCCTCATCGGGCAGCTGGTCGAGCTGGTCGCCGGTCAGGGCCTTGCCATCCTTGGCGATGATGCCAAGGTCGGAGGCGATGCGGGCGGCGGTCAGCGGGTGGTCGCCGGTGATCATCACCGTGCGGATGCCGGCACGATGGGCCTCGGTCACGGAGTCGCGCACCTCAGTACGCGGCGGATCGATAATGCCGACCATGCCATTCCAGATGAGATCGGTTTCAATGGCTTCGGCCTGATCGGCGATGTCGGACACCTGGCCTGCAGCGTTGACGCTTACACCGGGCACATCAGCCAAAGAACCGGTTTCCAGCGGACGGCAGGCCTCGCCAAGCGTACGGTAGGCCTCGGAGGAGAGACGTTCGACGGTGGCGAGAATCGACTGGCGATCGCCTTCGGTGAGCTTACGGACCTGACCACCCACGCGGATGCGCGTGCAGTAGCTCAACAGCACGTCGGGCGCGCCCTTGGCGAACACGGTGAGCTTGTCTGAATCGGTGCTGTCCTTGGCGATGATGGACATGCGCTTGCGTTCGGAGGTGAACGGAATCTCGCCAACGCGCGTGTATCGCTTAATCTTGCGATCGGCCTTGACCTTGCGTGCGGCCACGATCAGCGAGACTTCGGTGGGGTCGCCCACAATCTCCCAACGGCCGTTCTCCTCGCGTAGTTCGCCGTCGTTCGCGAGCGTGCCGGCCACGAGCGTGGCGACGACTTCATCGGCCACAATCTGGGCCTGCTCGGATTCAGGACTGACGCCGCCGGTCATAACCATGCGGCCTTCCGGCGCGTAACCGGTGCCAGTGATCTGCACTTCGCCGGACGGGGTGACCACACGTTCCACGGTCATCTCGTTGCGGGTCAGCGTACCGGTCTTATCCGAGCAGATCACGGAAGCGGAGCCCAAGGTCTCCACCGAATGCAGTTTCTTGACGATGGCGTTGTGCGCGGCCATACGCTGCACACCAAGCGCCAGCACCACGGTCAGGATGGCGGCCAAGCCTTCCGGCACGGCGGCCACAGCCAGCGAGACAGCCAACAGCAAGGAATCAATCACGTCATGGACGTCGTTGAAGCCTTCCAGCACGGCGAGCGCCACCAGCACCACGACAGCGATGACGCACACCGCAATGCCGAGGATCTTGGAGACGTAATCCATCTCCTTCTGCAGCGGAGTTTTCTCATCTTCGGTGGCGGAGAGCATGTCGGCGATCTTGCCGACCTGCGTATTCATACCGGTGCCGGTCACGATTGCGCGGCCGGTGCCTTGCGTCACGGAAGTGCCGTTGAAGATCATGTTGGCGCGGTCGCCCAGCGCCTTGGCTTCGGTGAGTGTGTCCGGCTTCTTGCCAACCGGCACGGATTCGCCGGTCAGTGAAGCCTCGGCGATGCGCAGGCTGGCCGCGTTGACCAGTCGGCCATCAGCGGAGACCGAATCGCCTTCCGCAAGGACGATGATGTCGCCGGGGACCACGTCGGCGGTGTTGATGCGCATGACCTTGTCATCGCGCAGCACCGAGGTCTGCGGGGCCGTCATTTGTGCGAGCGCTTCGACGGCCGCCTCGGCCTTGGCTTCTTGCATATAGCCGAGCACAGCATTGACAATCAGGATCAAGATGATCACGATGGCGTCGAACGGCAGCACTTCGCCGCCTTCCGCGCCGGGCTGCGCATTGGCTTTTTCGATGAACCAAGCGATCACCGAGATAATAGTGGCCGCGATCAGCAGGTAGACCAGCGGATCTTGGAATTGGGCCAGGAATTTCTTCCATTTCGGTACGGGCGGGGCGCTGGCGAGCTCGTTCGGGCCGAATTTGGCCAGTCGGCGCTTGGCTTCTTCCTCGCTCAGGCCGTGGGATGGGTCGACGTTCAGGGCTTTGGCCACGTCGTCGGCGCTGGTCAGACTTGGATCAGTATCCCCCAATAGCGCTTCCTGTGCGCGCACCTCTTGCGATTCCACGACCCCGTTCGTTGCGGTCGTGGACACTGCGGATTGATCTTTGAGATCATCCATAATGTTCTCCTTGGTATTGCCGCGGAGTAGTCAGCCTTGCGGCCGCTGCCGGGTTTTCTCTCCCGGCTGGACGCACAGGACTGCGCGGTTATGGACACCGGCGCAACTGCTGCCGATGCATACGATTGCCATTATTCCATAACCGCGTGGCGCACTTGGCGCACAGCGTAATAGCGTTTTGCCTAGAACAGGCGACGCAACCAGGCCTCAGCCAAATCAGGCCAACACTGCACGCATTCGACGATGTGCGCATAGAAGCCGTTACCGGCAGTTTCCGCATTGGCCAAGGACAGGCCGTGGCTGCCTTCAGGGAACAGGTGCGCCTCAATGCTCACGCCGGCGGCCCGGCAGGCCTGGATGAGCATTAGCGTGTTCTCCACGGGCACGGCGTCGTCGGTCATGGTATGCCAGACGAAGACGGGTGGCGTTTTGGCGTCGATGTGCTTTTCGATGGAGAACTTGTCCAGCAAAGCCTGATTGTGAGCTTGGTCCCCTAGCAGGCATTGGAAGCTGCCGCGATGGGCGTACTTGCCGGTGGTGATTACTGGGTACGAGAGCATCAGCGCGTTCGGGCGCACGGCGTCCGGGTCCATGCCGCCCTGTTCGCGGATGTCTTCGTCGCCGACCGAGGTGGCGAGGTTGGCGGCCAGATGCCCGCCTGCGGAAAAGCCGAGTACGGCCACTTGCGCGGGGTTTACATGCCACTGATCCGCATTGGCGCGAATCAGGCGCATTGCCTCGGCAGCCTCCAGCAAAGCCACCGGATAGCGGCTGGGCTGCACCGAATAGCGCAGCACGAATACGGCGAAGCCTTTGGCCAGGAATCGCAGGGCCACTGGCTCGGCTTCGCGGTCAGAAGTCATGGCGTAGCCGCCGCCAGGCAAAATCAGGATGGCCGGGCGTATACGGTCCGGTTCCATCTCCTCGCTGTTGTCGGCCACATAGCCAAAGAATCGCGCCTCGCTGCCATCAATGCCAACGATGGTTTGTTGAATGTACTGCATGCCATACATCATACGCGCAGAGAATAGTTCTCGATAAGAACCACTCGCCATATGCGGTCTTGCCCGTATCTCCAAACCGAATAACGCTTACAGCGAATCGTGAAGACTGCGGGCCATGGCGCGGTCGCGCGAGCCTTTGGTGAGCTTGAGACCGAGGGTCACGGCAATCAACACAACAGTGCAGGCGATCCACAGCGTTCGACCGCCGAAGTTGCTGATAGTCCAGCCACCAATCAGCGGCGCCAGCGCAACCGACACCGACCACACTACGTTGTAGACGCCCTGATACGTGCCGCGCGCCGACGCGGGTGCCATGGCGGCAACCGTAGTGGTGGCGATAGGGAATGTGCCCAGCTCACCCAGCGTCCACAGCACTACGGCAAGCGCGAATCCGCCCCAAGAATGGGCCGCGGCCTGCACCGCATAGCCGATGACGGTTACGGCGAGGCCCATCACCAGCACGCGTGAATTGCCCATGCGCGCGAACAGTTTCATCGCGGGAATCTGTAGCAGGCACAACATACCGCCATTGATGGTGAGCAGCACCGAATACTCGCCCAGCCCTAGACCAAGGTCCGTCATGGCAATGGGCAGGCCGGAGGTGCTTTGGAAGTACACAAGGAAGTAGCCGAACATCAGCAGGGAGAAGCCGAGGAATGGAGTATCGGTGAGCACGCGCCGCCAATTGCGAGACATGGCGCCCTTGACACTGGCAGCCGGTGCGGCATCCGAGTGATTCGGCCTCTCAATGCCGGCGAATTCCGCATGGGTAACACTGCATTCGTCTTCATGGCGCACCGCACTTGGCACCGATACAGTAATCCCCAAATGCCGCACCTCGCGGAAGAACGCAATCAGCAATATCGTGACGGCTATCATCACCGCCGCTTCAACGTAGAACATCAGCGAATACGAGATCTTGACCAGCTGGTTGGCCACAATCGGTCCAATCGCGTACCCAAAATTAATCGCCCACGATTGCAGTACGTATGCACGTTGCTGACGTTCGGCAGGCACCACATCCGCGATATACGCGGCGATGGCCGGGCTGGGCAGCGAGGCGAACGCACCATAGACGAACAGAGCCGCGCCTAAAGACACAGGATCAGTGAGTACGGAAACGACCAGTAGGGCAGCCGCTGCGCCGATTTCGCCGATGATAATCATGGATTGGCGGCCGAATCTGTCGGACAAGGTACCGCCGAACAGGCAGCCGATGATTGCGCCGAAGCCGTACATGGCCACGACTGTGCCCACCACACCCTCATCGAGGCGCAGCGCGGAAACCAAATATATCGACAAGAATGAGGTCACGAAGCGACCCATCCACAGAATCAGAATCGCCAACCATAATCCCCAATACAGCAGGGACAGTCCGAATATCATACGCTGCTTCTTCACTCTCAATACCTTACCGGCTACCGACGGCGGAATAGCCGCGTTTTGGCGCGGGGTGCTGGGACAATAGCACCTATGGCTATCAAAAAAGGACCGACCAAGGGGTCGGGTGGCAAGCATCGCAACAAACTGAAGGGCTACGGCCCCACTCCCAAGGCCGAGGACCGCGTCTATCACAAGGCGTACAAGGCCAAGAAAGCGGCCGAACGTCGGCAGATGGCCGACCCGCGTCTGGCAGCCCGCCGTCGAGTGGACAAGTTCGCTTCGGCGGATACTTCGGATCTGGTGTACGGCCGTAATTCCGTGCTGGAAGCACTGCGCGTAGGCGTACCTTCTTCCACGCTGTACATCATGTCTCGTATTGAACATGACGATCGTACTCGCGAAATCGTGAAAATCGCTGGTATGAACGGCCTGCACATGCTGGAGGCCGATCGTCTGGAGATGGATCGTATCGCCCGCTCTGGCAACCATCAGGGCGTGATTCTGAAGGTCGATCCGTTCCAGTACTCCTCGCTGAACGAGCTGGCCGATCGTGCTGAGAAGAAGGCCAAGGCAATGGAGGCCGCGAATTCGGCGGCCGCCCGTATTGCTGCGCGACCGCTGTTTATCGCATTGGACGGCGTGACCGATCCGCAGAACCTGGGTGCCGTGATTCGTTCGGCGGCCGCATTCGGTGCCAATGGTGTGATTCTGCCGGAACGCCGTTCCGCTTCAGTGAACGCCGCCGCTTGGAAGGTGTCTGCCGGTGCGGCCGCGCATATGCCGGTGGCGCGCGTGGTGAACCTGACTAAGGCACTTGAGGGCTTGAAGGAGCGTGGATACTACGTTGTCGGCCTTGACGGTGGCGGCGATAAGCTCGTCGGCGAGACTGGCTTTGAATCCGATCCGCTCGTTGTAGTGCTCGGTTCGGAAGGCAGCGGTTTGGGCCGACTGGTGCGCGAAACCTGCGACGCGATTGCCGGCATCCCGATCAGCTCGTCTGTTGAGTCGCTGAACGCTTCAGTGGCGGCGGGTATCAGCCTGTACGCGGTGTCCAACGCACGGCGCAAGGCTGCGGCGGAGTGATTGTCGCTTGAGGCCGTAATAGGTTGTACATACACGGAAGCCCCTCTATTTGAGGGGCTTCTTTGTGTGATGGGCTCACCTACAGACAGTCCACCGGATTGTCCGCTTAATGACTCCACACTGCCGCATCCGGATCGTCATCGGGGTTGTAGCCGTCGTCGTCCGGGTCGCTGTAGGTGGATTCGTCGTCAATGACGCCGGAATCGGCCTCTTCGTTAAGTTCGGCGAGTGCCTTGGAGTCAAGGCTGTAGCTCGGCAGAGCGTTGTCGATGTAGCTGGTCACGGCCTCGCCCATCGGCACGTCGTGGCCGGCCTTCTCCGCCAGGAACCAGCGATGGTCAAGCACCTCATGGAAGAACTGAGCAGGCTCGATCTGGGAGCGATATTCGCGCGGAATCATACGCACGGTCGGCTCGAACACCTCACGCATCCAGTCGGTGGCCACGATTTCCAGATCCTCGCCCTCACGCCACGTGGAGGCACGGTAGGCGTCAAGGTCGTTGAGCAGACGACGGGCCTGGTTCTCCTGCACGTCAAGGCCGGTGAGGCGCAGCAGCTTGCGGTTGGCGTAGCCGGCGTCCACCACGCGCGGGCGGACCAGCACACGCTTGCCGTCCTCGGCGGTCTTCATTTCCAGCTCGTCCACGTCGAAGCCCAGCTCGTTGAGCTTGTTGACGCGCTGCTCGATCTTCCACATTTCGTCCGGGTTGAACTTGTCGGTGTCGGTCAGGGCGCTCCACAGCGAGTGGTAGCGGTCGACTAGGCGGTTGCCCACCTCGATCTCATCCACGTCGCCGGGCAGTAGCTTGCCGGACGCCAAATCCATAAGTTCGCCGATGATGTTGGTGCGGGCCAAGTCGATATCGTATTCGCGCTGGCCGTCGGTGAGCTGGGCTTGCAGGTCACCGGTCTCGGCGTCCACCAGGAAGGCGGAGAAAGCGTCGGCGTCGCGCAGGAACAGGACGTTCGACAGGGACACATCGCCCCAGTAGAAGCCGGCCAGGTGCAGGCGCACCAGCAGCACGGCGAGGGCGTCAATCAGTCGTTCGGCGGTGTCCGGGCGCAGGTTGCGGGCGAACAACGCACGGTACGGCAGCGAGAACTTCAAGTGCCGGGTGACCAGAATCGCCTCCAGCGGCTCCCCTTCACGGGTGTGACGGCCGATGACCACGGCGATCGGGGTCACAGTTGGCAGTTCGAGCTTCTGCAGTCGACGCAGGATCTCGTACTCTCGCTCGGCCACCTGGCGCGTGATCTCCTTCATGGCGTACACCTCGTCGCCCACGTGCACGAATCGCACGACGTGGCGGGAGATGCCTCGCGGCAGGTTGGCCAGCAGGTCCTCAGGCCAGGTGGCCAAGGGCTTGTGCCAGGGCAGCGTGAACATCTTTGGGTTCGAGCTGGCGGCGGTGATTTTCAGTGCTTGCGGTTCGGCTGAATCGGCGTGTTCGTCTTCGGCTTTGACAGACGTGGCCTTCAGCGCACGCGGATCCATCTGGGGCAATTCGTTCAACTCCATGTGTTCGATTTTACGTGTCGTTCGCGATGTGTGCTCCTTTGCCACGACTTCGGCGCGTTATGTTTACGGGAAAAACACCGTTTGGTCTCTCCCTCAGACCGTCTAAAAGGCAAAAGAAAAGCCCCGCAGCTATGCAGGGCTTTTCCAACGAGGTCATAAGAGAGGAAGAGAATAACCTCGTTTAATGGTTGACGAAGCGATTAGACCTCGCCAAGTATCTATTAGTTCAGACGCAGCTCAGTCGACGGAGCGAACAGGTGCATCTTGGCCGGGTCGATCTTGATCTTGACGGTCGCGCCAACCTTCGGCAGCGCACGCGGATTCACACGAATCGTGGTGAGCTTGTTCTGGTCGGACATGACCTGGGAAGCCTCAGCGGCGGAGCCATCGGTGATGATGTTGCCGTAGATGTAGCCATCGGAGCCCAGATCCTCGACGTTCACAACCTTCAGGGAGAAGGCGTTCGGGTCGTCAGCCGGGGCCAGGCCAGCGTCCTCAGGACGGAAGCCGACCACGATCTGGCCGTTGTCTTCGGCGGTGAGCTTGTTGACGGCCTCAGCCGGCAGGTCCACGGTGTCCTCACCGATCTTCGCCTTGCCGTTGACCACCGGGTGGGTGTTCAGGTTCATCGACGGGGAGCCGATGAAGCCGGCGACGAAGACGTTGGCCGGGCGATCGTACAGCTCGGTCGGGGCGCCGACCTGCTGCAGGATACCGAGCTTGATGACGGCGATGCGATCGCCCATCGTCAGGGCCTCGGTCTGATCGTGGGTCACGTACAGGGTGGTGACACCCAGCTGGCGCTGCAGAGCAGCGATCTGGGTACGGGTCTGGACACGGAGCTTGGCGTCGAGGTTGGACAGCGGCTCATCCATGAGGAAGACCTTCGGCTCACGGACGATTGCACGACCCATGGCCACACGCTGACGCTGACCACCGGACAGAGCCTTCGGCTTGCGGTCGAGGTACTCGGTCAGGTCGAGAATCTCAGCGGCCTTCTCGACGCGCTTGCGAATCTCGTCCTTCGGAGTGCCGGCGATCTTCAGGGCGAAGCCCATGTTGTCGGCAACGGTCATGTGCGGGTACAGAGCGTAGTTCTGGAACACCATTGCGATGTCGCGGTCCTTCGGCTGCATCGTGGTGACATCCTTGCCACCGATGAGGATGCGGCCCTTGTTGACCTCTTCCAGGCCGGCGAGCATACGAAGGGTCGTAGACTTACCACAGCCAGAAGGGCCGACGAGGACGAGGAACTCGCCATCCTTGATATCAAGATTCAGATCATCCACGGAGGGCTTATCGTTGCCCGGGTAGATACGAGTGACGTGGTCGAAAACGACTTCTGCCATAATTACTAATCCTTTCAGAGGCAGGTACGTGCCTCACGATCCGTTGTAAAGGGATTTGTTCTTTACTGTGCTTCCGCCCTCGCCACCGACGTACAACTTTGCTTTCGGAAACTGCAAGCTTCAGCGTTTACTTTTTTTCGGTTCAGTGAAGGTTCTCTTCGTTGAGCCGAGAACTACTATACACGGACCGTGGACCAAGGCAAGTGGCGTGTCTGAAATGTAGTTAACTTTATGGGCGTTTCTGGGGGTGTTGTGTGGTTCGGCCCATGACACGCCTGTTTCTCGAACGTGCGAACCGGCACGCCCGACGTAGAGCAGGTCTGCTCTTCCCGGACTGATGGATTCCATCAGTCGCCGACTAATGCGACACAGACTCGAAGGTGACGCCGTTGCGGGCGGCTTTGCGCTCGGCCTTGCGCTCCTCGGCGTCTTCGATGCGCTGGATGCGCAGCTGGCGCCAGTCCTCGCGCATGTCGCGGAAACGGTCGGCCAGCGTTACGTCATCGTTCTCGGCATCGCCATCAGTACTGCTGCCATCGGCCTTACCGAACGTGCCATCGGCCACCTTGGCGATGCCCAGCTTGAGCAGTCCGAGCAACTCACGCAACGTTTCCGGTACGGGCTCATCGCCCTCATCGGCGGACTTGGTCAGGCCCTCGATGCGGCGACGAAGCGCGTCGGCGTCCTCGGGATCGATCTTGAGCCCGGCGATCAGCGACTGGCGCATGGTCTCGTAATCGAGGTTGGCAAAAAAATTCAGCTGTTGCAGCGTCATGAAGCCCTTGAGCTCGGGGAATCGGTGGACGATGTATTCCTCGCGGTCGTCGGCGGCGCGGGTCCAGTCGCGGGTGAGCTGCGGATCCCAGCTGGCGGTAATCGACCCCTCGCGCATGCGGTAGTGGTACAGCGCCTTGGGCAGACGGACCACGCGCGTGGCCTCGCCGATCACGTTGCAGATACGGGAGAGATCCTCGATTTTGCGACCCACCGGGAAGGAGAATCCGGTGCCCTGATAGGTGGAGGCGGGTGCCAGGAAGGCCCAGAAATAGCCGTCAATCTCAGCCTTGACTTGCTTTTTGATGACCTCGACCGGGGTCAGGACCTGCACCTCGGTGAAGTCGTTGTGGCGATAGTTGGACAGCAGCGGCTTGTTGTTCTCGGAGATGGTGTCGAACTGGAACATCACGAGGTCGGCGTCATACTCGCGCATGGCGTTCAGGCAGTCCTCTACCAACGTGGGTGCCACGGTGTCGTCGGAATCGGCGAAGTATATGTACGCGCCGATAGCCTCAGCGATACCGGAGTTGCGGGCGTCGGACAGGCCGCCGTTGGGCTTGTGAATCACGCGTATGCGCGGGTCGCGGGCGGCCCAGGCGTCGCACATGGCCGGGCAATTGTCGGGCGAGCCGTCGTCGACCAGCAGAATCTCCAGATTGGCGTACGTCTGCGCAGCAACGGACGCCACGCATTCGTCGAGGAACTTCTCGACCTTATACACCGGAATAATGATGCTGACCAACGGATCCTGTTCCATATCTCCAGCGTAGCGCCGCCGTGCGAACGCGGCGGCGCTGCGGGTTCGCGGACCGCGAAACCCTTAGAAGTCCCAGTCGTCGTCATCGGTTTCTTCGGCTTTGCCCATCACGTAGGAGGAGCCGGAGCCGGAGAAGAAGTCGTGGTTTTCGTCGGCGTTCGGGCTCAGGGCGGCCAGGATCGCGGGGTTCACATCGCAAATCTCAGCCGGGAACAAAGCCGGGTAGCCGAGGTTCATCAGCGCCTTGTTACCGTTGTACCGCAGGAACTTCTCGACGTCATCGGTCAGGCCCACGCGGTCGTACAGCGACTGGGTGTACTCCACTTCGTTGTCGTACAGCTCGTTGAGCAGGTCGTACGTGTAGTCCTGCAGATCCAGACGCTCGGCATCGCTCAGCTGGGCGATGCCCTTCTGGTACTTGTAGCCGATGTAGTAGCCGTGGACGGCCTCATCGCGGATGATCAGACGAATCACGTCGGCGGTGTTCGTCAGCTTGGCGTGCGCGGAGAAGTACATCGGCAGATAGAAGCCGGAGTAGAAGAGGAAGGACTCGAGCAGGGTGGAGGCCACCTTGCGCTTGTACGGGTTGTCGCCCTCGTAGTAGTCGAGCACGATCTCCGCCTTCTTCTGCAGAAACTCGTTGTTCTCGCTCCAGTCGAATGCGGCATCGATCTGTTCGGTGGAGCACAGGGTGGAGAAGATGGACGAGTAGCTTTTGGCGTGCACGGATTCCATGAAGGCGATGTTGGTGTACACGGCCTCCTCGTGCGGGGTGAGCGCGTCCGGAATCAGGGAGACGGCGCCGACCGTGCCCTGGATGGTGTCAAGCAGGGTCAGGCCGGTGAAGACGCGCATGGTGAGCGTGTGCTCGTCCTCGGTCATCTTCTGCCAGCTGGGGATGTCGTTGGAGACGGGGACTTTTTCGGGCAGCCAGAAGTTGCCGGTCAGGCGGTCCCAGACCTCAAGGTCTTTCTCGTCTTCGAGGCGGTTCCAGTTGATTGCGGAGACGCGGTCGATGAGTTTCAGCGGTTTGCGCGGAATGGAGATAGGTGCCATGAGTAGTGTTCCTTTTACTCGTTGTCGTTATCGTCGTTGGATTTGTTTTCGAACTCCTCCGGCGCGGTCAGCCGGAGCAGTGCTCTATAGACGGTTCGTGACATTGTTGGTTCCTTAGATGGTGGAGCCCCCCTCAGTCCGCTTCGCGGCCAGCTCCCCTCTCTGAGGGGAGCTGTCGGCGTTAGCCGAGTGAGGGGAGTAACAACGGCTCTCTGGTTGTTCAATGCGTGCGGAGACCGCCGTCTGAGGCCGAAGGCGTACGAAGGTACGTCGAGTGCCGAAGAAAGGCGGTATACGCTCCCTCGAACGATCAGAGCATGCAGGAGACGCAGCCTTGGACTTCAGTGCCTTCCAGGGCTTGCTGGCGGATGCGGATGTAGTAGAGGGTTTTGATGCCCTTGCGCCAGGCGTAGATCTGGGCCTTATTGAGGTCGCGGGTGGTGGCGGTGTCCGGGAAGAACAGCGTCAGCGACAGTCCCTGATCCACGTGCTGGGTGGCCTCGGCGTACGTGTCGACGATGGCCTTCCAGCCGATCTCGTAGGCGTCCTTGTAGTACCCGAGGTTGTCGTTGGTCATGTAGGCGGCCGGGTAGTACACGCGCCCGATCTTGCCTTCCTTGCGAATCTCGATCTTGGAGGCGATCGGGTGAATCGAGCTCGTGGAATGGTTGATGTACGAGATCGAGCCGGTGGGCGGCACGGCCTGCAGGTTCTGGTTGTAGATGCCGTCCTTCAGAATCGCGTCGCGCAGGGCCTCCCAGTCGGCCGCAGTCGGGATCGCGATGCCGTACTGTTCGAACAGCGCACGGACCCGTTCGGTGCGCGGAGTGAGCGAACGACGACCATCGGTGTACTTGTCGAAGTAGTTGCCCTGGCCGGCCGGCTTGGCGTAGTCGCTCGTAGCGAAGCTGGCGAACGTGCGGCCATGCTCCACGGCGAGCGCGTGCGAGGCACGGTAGGCGTGGTAGGCCACGGTCATGAAGTACATGTCGGTGAAGTCGAGGCCCTCTTCAGAACCGTACTGGATGCCTTCGCGGGCCAGGAAGCCGTGCAGGTTCATCTGGCCGAGACCGATGGCGTGGCCCTCCTCATTGGCGCGGCGAATCGAAGGCACCGCGTTGATGCTGGTGTGCTCGGCCACCGAGGTGAGTGCGCGGATCGCCGTCTCCACCGTGTGGCCCAAGCCGCCATCCATCGCCTTAGCGATGTTGAGCGAACCCAGATTGCAGGAGATGTCGCGGCCGACATGCGCATACGTGAGGTCCTCGTTGTATGCGCTCGGCTCCTGAACCTGCAGGATTTCCGAGCACAGGTTGGACATGGTCACGCGACCTTCGATCGGGTTCGCGCGGTTGACCGTGTCCTCGAACACGATGTACGGGTAGCCGGATTCGAACTGCAGTTCGGCGATGGTGGTGAAGAACTTACGGGCGTCGATGTAGGTCTTCTTGATGCGGTCGTCGGCCACCATCTCGTCATAATGCTCGGTAACGGAGATGTCGGCGAACGGCTTGCCGTACACGCGCTCCACGTCGTACGGGCTGAACAGGGCCATCTGGGCCTTCTGTTTGGCCAGTTCGAACGTGATGTCCGGAATCACCACGCCAAGAGCCAGCGACTTGATGCGGATCTTCTCGTCCGCGTTCTCTCGCTTGGTATCCAGGAAGCGCAGGATATCAGGGTGGTGGGCGTTGAGGTACACCGCGCCCGCGCCCTGACGTGCGCCGAGCTGGTTGGCATAGGAGAAGGAGTCCTCCAGCAGCTTCATGACCGGAATCACGCCGCTGGACTGGTTCTCGATGTGCTTGATCGGGGCACCGAGCTCGCGCAGGTTGCTCAGCAGCAGGGCCACGCCACCGCCGCGCTTGGAGAGCTGGAGGGCCGCGTTGATGCCGCGCGAAATCGACTCCATGTTGTCTTCGATGCGCACCAGGAAGCAGCTGACCGGTTCGCCACGCTGGGCCTTGCCGAGGTTCAGGAAGGTCGGGGTGGCGGGCTGGAAGCGGCCGGCAAGCATTTCGTCGGCGTATTCGATGGCCTGCTGCTCATTGCCGGCGGCGAGCTCCAGGGCCACAGCGGCGCAACGCTGCGGGAAGTCCTCAAGATAGAGGCGACCATCGAACGTCTTGAGCGCGTAGGACGTGTAGAACTTGAACGCACCAAGGAAAGTGCCGAACTCAAAGCCGGCGGATTCCACGTGCTCGTAGATGCGGTCGAGGAATTCAGCGGAGTACTGGTTGAAGACCGCAGGGTTGTAGTACTGGTTGCTGATCAGGTATTCGAGACGCTCGGCGGTGGAGGCGAACCGCTTGCTGTTGGTGGCCACGTGCCCGGTCACGTATTCGCGTTCGGCGGCCTTGTCTTTGTCGAACTGGATCTTGCCGTCGGCGTCATAGAGGTTGAGCATCGCGTTGAGCGCGTGGTAATCGTGCGCCGGGTCGTACTGTTCCGCTGCGGTGTCGGCAGTATTGTCGAGCGGCAGGCCGGTGGCGGTGAGGTCAGTCATTGGAAATCCTTGGAATATGGCAGAAGTGTGTTTACTCAGACAGTTGCTCCCCCCAGTCAACTTCGTTGACAGCTCCCCTCGGAGAGGGGAGCCAATACCTCGAGGGGGGTCAAGATTTACTGTTCGGTGAAGAAGCGGACGAGGCCGTTTCGCACGGCGGCAGTGTCTTCCGGGGTGCCCATGAGTTCGTAACGGTAGAGGTAGGGCACCTTGCATTTGGCGGCGATGATGTCTCCGGCGGCACAGTAGGCCTCACCGAAATTGGTGTTGCCTGAGGCGATGACGCCGCGAATCCACTCGCGGTTGGCTGGATCGTTGAGGAAGCGTTTGACCTGAATCGGCACTGCTTTCTTGACCACGCCGCCGCCATAGGTGGGCACCATGATGACGTACGGTTCGCGGACGTTTAGCGCCGGGTCGGCGGCCCGCAACGGGATGCGGTAGACGTTGATGCCTTCGTCCTGCAAACGGCATCCGGCCACGAACCGTGCGGTGTTTTCGGAGGCCGACGAGAAGTAGACCAATGCGCCGATCGTCTTGCCTTCGGCCGCGAATTCGGGCTGGCTCAGACTCACGCGGACACCGTGGCGGCGGCGCGGTTGTCGGCGGCCACCTGCTGGGCGACTTCGCGAATCAGGTCGGGGCGGTAGCCGGTCCAGGAGTTGTCCGGCGTGATGACCACCGGAGCCTGCTGGAAACCGGCGGCCTGCAGCTGCTCAAGGGTGGAGGGGTTCTGCGTCAGGTCCACGGTTTCAAACGGCACACCCAGCTTGGTGAGCTGGCGCTTGGTGGCATCGCACTGCGGGCAATGCGGCTTGGTGAACACGGTGACGGTCATGGCGACTCCCCTTGATGTGGTTCTGATGAACAGTGAAGCGAAGGCCATATTACAGCGGTGTGATTTGAAATCAAGGCACTATATGTAGTGGCGCGTGTCACATAACAAACCTAGATATAGGGTTTTTTCGTTGATATTCCGCCATTCCCATGCACCCCCCGAAAATCGGCGTGCAGCGACCCGCCCAATCACATGTGGCATTGTTCACATTTGCGTTTGAACCGCTCTTCGACTGATCCTCAACCGCCCTGCAACCGCCATCTTGAGTTTCGAGGGGCTGTTTTGACCCTTTCCGGAGATCTATCTCCGTTTCGAGGGGCTGGTACTCAAGTAAGCGCATCCCCAAAATGGCGGAATGACGGTGGGGCGAAGCCGTTTATACCCGTGTTCTAGCGGGCCACCAGCCCCTCGAAACGGGAGTAAACCTCTACGGAAGGCCAAATCAGCCCCTCGAAGCGGAGAACGGATACCTCGGCACCCCGTGTGGAGCCAGAAGGCCCGGCCGGATGTCCAAACGAGCATCCGGCCGGGCCTTAAAAGTAGTTGTTCAGTTATCAGAATCGATGCGGCGCGATACTACTCCGCGTCTTTACGGCTCCAACAGATCTTCGATGCGGCAGCCAAGCGTGCGGGCCAAAGCGAGCACGGTGGAGACGGCAGCTTTGCCAAGGTCTTTGCGGCGCTGCTCGTACATTTGGATGGAGCGCAGGGTAACGCCGGAGCGGCGGGCCAGCCCGGATTGGCTGAGTCCGGCGCGCACGCGGATCGTGTGCAGCCGGGAGTCGCCCTCGGTGCGATTATGGGCGGCCCGCTCGTCGTACACGTCGACGAATCGGCTTTCGTCGGCTTCGTGCAGAGTCGGGTGCAGTCGCACGATATCGTCGAGCGACAGCACATCGAGAATGTCCGAGAACCGCACTCCCCTGGTCCATTGGCAGTATGCGAGTACCCATCCGGCCCAGTATTCGGGTGTTGAGCCGGCGCGCAGTGCGGCTGGCGGCATATCGAGAATGCGCGCCCAACCGGTTTGCCGCATGATTTCGGCCACCAGCTCCTCGCCGGACATGCCACACACGTATTTGGGCGTGCCTCGCCCGAAAAGCGCGGCCGCCTCGGAGGTGGCGAAGAAGTCCATGAATAGGCCGACCGGCAACCCGCAATCGTTCAGCGCATAATCGAAGGCGCCGGCCAAGTTGGCCATGGCGTCCGGCAAGTATGTCTCATCATAGGCGGGGATCATCGTTGGTCACTTTCTCGCGGATGATGTCGCGCATGAACAGGCCGTCGAGATCGGCTTCTGCACTTTTGCGGCGGTAGGCTTCGCGAGCTGTGCGGTCGCGCTCGTTACGCAATCCGTGGTAGGTCGAAGCGCGGGCGATTTCGCAGCCTTGGAACCGCAGTGCCGCGAATGCCTGAGGACTGGCGAGTACGATCTGCTTGCCGAGCTCGCCCAACCACATCGCCTCAGCGAGTTGGTCGATGGAAATCGCGTTATTGACAAAAGCGCGGGCGAACGAGAAATACGAATCGTCGGCACGATATCCGACGATGACGTCAGCCTGACTGGCATCCGGCAGAAACACTTGTTTCAGATATTCGATGCCTTGCGCGGCGACGGCGGTGGTCGGCTGGAAACGACGGTTTTCGACCAGCATGGCCAGCCAGTTCAGGATGGTGTAGGGCGGCTGGGACAGGTCCAGGAAGAGGAGCCCGTCCGTGGTCAACGTGTACCGATTCGCGAAACCGTCATCCAGTCCCGCGCACGCCCATTCCTTGGCCAGCTCGACGCTGCGCGTGCAATAGAATCCGCGGCCATAATCGTTGTTCGGCTTGACCAGCCCGTATTCAGGATGCTTGATGACATGCGAAGAGCCATGCCACAGTTCGATCGATGCGGTCTCCATTGGCCGGCTCCTTCTCTCTCTCCTTACATATTCTTGATTATATCACTGTGGTGATAGTCATAAGGGAAATGCGAGATGAAGGATACCGTTGTATACGTTCGTACACAACGTGAAATGTATACGAACGTATACAACACTGACGTCCGGAGTCATGCTCCGCAGTGGCGCAGCGGGCGCGCCACTACAATCGGAATATGGGACTGAAGACGTGGAAGAAGTGGACGGACTGGCCGCTGATGGTGCTGTCCGTGGTGTTTCTGGTGGTGTATTCGTGGGAAATTCTCTCCCGCACGCATATCGCGCTGTGTGAAACCGTCATCAACGTGATCTGGGTGGTGTTCGTCGTCGATTATGTGGTCTCGCTGTGGTTGGCCGACGATCGCTGGCGGTGGTTCAAGCACAACCTGTTCACGCTGCTGACCATCGCGCTGCCGATGCTCCGGCCCTTGCGACTGTTGCGTTTGCTGACCGTGCTGCACGTGCTGAACCGCACCTCCGGCATGGCGGTGCGCGGGCGCATCACCGTATACGCGGTCGGCGCGGTGGGAATGCTCATGTACGTGGGCGCGCTGGCCGTGTATTCCGTGGAGCGCGGGGCGTCCGGATCCACGATCACCGACTTCGGCACGGCGTTGTGGTGGGCGTTCGTGACCGTGACCACCGTGGGATATGGCGACTTCTCGCCGGTCACCTTCCAAGGCAAGATCATTGCGGTGGTGCTGATGTTCACCGGCATCGCGTTGATCGGTATTGTGACGGCCACGCTGGCCTCGTGGATCGTGGATCAGGTCAATCTGGAGACGGATCGGCGCGAGGACGCTCGGGAGAAGGAAGTGGCCAAGGAAGCCGCGCAAGAGGCTATTGCAACATCAGCCAATCCCGAAATCGACCTATTGCGCGAGGAAGTGCGTGAGCTGACCGCTACGGTAGCCGGTCTGCGCACCGAACTTGAGCGACGTTGATTGGCGAAGCGGGACAAACAACGATTCTGCCAAGAAGGTCCGCGTCAGTTGTTGTCACCGCGGATTGCGGCAGAATCATTGTCGCCACGGCTGTTTTCTTCAGTCGGCTCAACCCAACTTTTGATAATTTTTATTTTTTTGATATTTTTGATAATTTTTATTTTAGGTTGATTCAGCGAGGAGGCGGTCCACATGAAGGCAAAGGAAAACCCATTCAAGCCAACGGCAGGAGGGGAACCGCCCCTGCTCATCGGCCGAGGCAAAGTTATCCGCGATTTCGAGAAAGGTCTCGATAACGGAGTCGGTGCCCCAGGGCGCATTATGCTCGTCACCGGCGCTCGTGGAACCGGAAAAACCGTGATGCTCACTGTGTTCGGAGACCGGGCCAAAGCGCGCAGATGGGATGTCATCGAAGAAACGGCCTCTGCCGGACTATGCGAACGCCTTGTTGATGCCTTACGAACCGGGCGAGGGGCCCTTGACCACCTCACTATCCGACCATCGTTGACTTTTGCTGGAGCGGGCATCGGCCTCGGAGAAGCCGAACTATCCCCGAAGCGTATGCCCGAAACGTTGAGAAGTGCCATTGCCGGACGGTTGGATGCGCTTGAGAAGCGCCATGCTGGGTTGCTTATCACCATTGATGAGACTCAAGCGGCTGAGCGATCCGACATGATTGCCATCGCCACTGCCATACAGCATCAAATCAGGGAACGACGCAATATCGCCATCGTGTTCGCCGGTCTCCCACAGATGATTTCTGATTTGTTCAATGACGAAGTCATCACGTTCCTACGTCGCGCGAAAACGAACATACTCACAGATATTCCTCTTGATGAAGTGCGCGATGCTTTCGCCACAACATTCCGCGCCTCCGGCATGTCCATCACCGACGCTCAATTAAGCACTGCAGCCAATGTGACAGCCGGATACCCCTATATGATTCAACTGGTTGGCTACCATATCTGGGATGCCGCAGACATGCGGGACTCGGATACCATCATCGACGCTGATGTTACGGCAGGTATCGAGGAAGCACGTATTGACCTTGATAACGCCGTGTGCATCCCGGAGTTGCAAGGCTTATCCAAAAACGACCGTGAGTATCTCGAAGCCATGGCAGCGTCAGATGGTCCCTCTCCCACCGTGAATGTTGCACAGCGCATGGGCAAAACGCCTAACTATGCCGCCACCTACCGCAAACGCCTCCTTGACGCCTTCGTTATCCGCGAAACAGAACGAGGCGAAGTCGATTTTGCCGTGCCCTTCCTGCGCGAATACTTGCGTCGGAATCAGTAATCGGCACAATGCACAGTATCGATATATTCCGTTCCATATAATGACTTTTCGCATTCAGATACACAATGGACGGCCTGTTGAGTAGCACTCAGCAGGCCGTCCATTCTATTTAGCTATTCAGTTATTGGAGACACACCTCAGGCCTTGACCGGAGCGCCAGCGACCTGCTGGGAGGCCATCACGCCGAACAGGTAGCCGTCTTCGGAGAAGTATTCGAAGGTACGACCGGCGAAGTCGCGGCATTCGAATCTGATATCGTTATCGATTCGATCAGCGGCTCACGATACTGCCCTTGCATCGCTGTGCCACTGTTGAATGTGCCCGGCTGGCTCACCTTTGGGTCACCGCCGACACATCCTTGATGCCGATGGTTATAGAGTCGCAAATTCACGACTGGCGCACCTGCCCACGCACCTATCCTGTCATTTCGAGCGCATAATTTGCTACCACATCCGGTCAGGGCAATCGACCTTAATGGCGTAAACGGCACTTCTCAATACGTAAACGGCATTTATTCTTGGCTCCCCTCTCAGAGAGGGGAGCCAAGAAATATCAAGCTCGGCCTCCCAGGAGAGAGCCAGAATAATGCACCAGCAAGGCATTAGGATGGAGGGCATGAGCGATTTGAACGCGTTGAATCTTGAGTCCGGCGAAGTGGTTGGTGGGTATACGCTGATCTCCCGGCTCGGCTCAGGAGCTATGGGGTCGGTGTGGCGGGTGCGCGACGACGGCGGCACCACCTATGCCATGAAGATTCTGCGCGACTCCCTGACCGACGAGTCAGTGGCAGGCTCCGGCTCTGCGTCCACGGCCCTGCACGACCCCGACCTCAAGCCCGATGTCACGCCGCGCGAGCGCCTGCGGCGCGAGGCCATGGCCTTGAAGAAGGTCAATCATCCGGGTGTGTGCGGCATCGTGGATATGGAACTCGACGATACGTTGGCGTTCATCGTCACTGAACTCATCGAGGGCAAGAATCTTAAGGATGATGTGGCCGCCAATGGCCGGTATGTGGGCGACGATCTGGAACGCTTGGCCCGCAAGCTCATCGAAGCCACCAAAGCCGTACATGCGGCCGGCATCGTCCATCGCGACATCAAACCCACCAATGTGATGGTGTCGGCCGCCGGACCGGTATTGGTCGATTTCGGTATCGCGATGGGCGAGGGCGAAAGTCACGTAACCCGCACCGGCCTAGTGATGGGTACACCCGGATTCATCGCACCCGAGATTATTGACGGTGCCGAATCCGACGACGCCACCGATTGGTGGTCGGTGGCGTCCGTGCTCGCTTTTGCCGCAACCGGCGCGCCTGTGTTCGGCACCAAGCCGATGATGGCGGTACTTGAGCGCGAGGCCTCGGGCAACGCGAATCTTTCCGGACTACCGGCCGGCACATTGGCTGCCTTCCGTTCTGCACTGGACCCGGATCGCAGGGATCGTTGCACGCCGGATCAATTGCTGAATGCCATCGCCTTGGATGCGTTGAATCCCAACGCTTGGCAGGGCGAGCAGGCGGGACCGTTCGCCGCGGGAGCCGTGGCTGGACAACCGGCTGCGATCGTTGCCGAAGCCGCGGAGGCGATGCCCCCTTTTGGCGCGGCCGGCGGCGTTGACCGCAATAATCCCCGAACCATCTGGCGCGCGGCCGAGGAAGCCGCTGAGGCTCCCACCATGGCCGTGTTCTCCGGCAATAAGGGCGATAACGGCGATGGCGAAACCGTCGTATTCTCGCCGGCTGGCGCCGCTACCGCCACGCTGCCCTTAGCCGATATGCCGCCACGTCCGCCGGCCGGTGCGGAGCAGGCCACGCAACTGTTGCCCGACGCTGCTGCCGATTTCACCGACGACGCCGGCACACAGGTACTCACCGGCGCGACCACACCGATGCCGGACCAAACCACGCCGCTGGCCGAGCGCACCACCGTACTCCCCACGCCGCAGCCGTCATCATTCCCCCCGTCCGGCACCGCCCAGAGCAGCTGGGATCCCGCAAGCAACCAGCCCACAGCGGTGGACCCCGCCATTCGCCCGGCATTGCAGCGCATCATCGACCAAACCGCCCAAGCGGCCCCCACCGAAACCATGGTCCAAAATCCTCCCATGCCCAATCCGGTGGACGTGAAGCGAAGGGAATATCTGCAGCGCGGCACCCTGCCATTGATCCTGCTGGCGGCGCCGCTGGCGGCACTGGCGGCAAATGCTCCGCTCGTGGCCATCATCGCGGCCACTGCGTTGTTGTGGCTACTGCTCACCCTGGCCTATAACACCGAACCCCAGCTTGAGCGCGAGGGCAAACGCGGCGGCGAGCGCAAAAACTCCGATTCGTGGATTCGCGTGGCGACTTTTCCCTGGCATCTGGTCAAAGCCCTGCTGCTGGCCATTCCCCGCATACTGCTGCTAGTCATCATCTATATGGCGGGAACCGCCGTGGCCACCGCGGCTCTGGCACTGCCCGTTCACACCATCTCCTGGTATTTCACCGCGGATTGGGGTATTCCGGTGCCGTTGCTCAATGATGTGCCGTTCTCCGCTTCCGGGCTGGCGCTGGGCGGTTTCATGGCCATCGGCTGGCTGGTCACTGTGTTCGCCCCACAGTCGATGATGATTCGGCTGGGGGGCGGCGTACTGCGCGGGCTCAAACACAGTCGCCCGGCGGGCGCGCCATCCACCGAAGTGGGTGGGGCTCCACCTGCTCCAGTGGCGCCGGCGCCCAAGGGCGGCGGGCGCGGCACCGTGCTGTTCACCATATGGGCCATCATCACCGTGGCCTTGTGCGCGATGCCGATTCTGGGCATGCCGATCAACTGGATGCCGTTCGCCTAGAGCGGGGCGGAATCTCACACATCAGCCATCCGCACACATGGCCGTTGTGTATCCGATACGTTCGTTCCGTCACACTTTTACAGGGAATTCACCTCAGATCAGCTCTGGGCGCAGTCCTCCTCAGGCCCGGTCATTATGATGGGGCCCAAACATTGAAGCGATTGCAAGGGGATAGCTATGTCAGATCCGAAGCGTCAGGCCAAGCGTGCCACACGCGCTGAGCGCCGAGCGGCCGAGGAGGCCGCCCAGCAGGCACGGGCCGAGCAGGCAGCCAAGGAGCGTAAGCAGCAGACCATCATCGGCTGCATTGTGGTGGCCATTATTGTGGTGCTGGTGGCCATCGCTGGATTCGCCGTGTACAAGGCTATGCGGCCGTCCAACACCAGCAGCAGTAGCCAGCAAAGCAACATGACCGTGGACGAGGCCTATAGCAAGCTCAAGAAAGTCAGTACCCAGCCGGCTAACGCCGACGACAAGGCCGGCTTCGTAATCTCCAACAAAGGGTATGGCCAGAAAGCCGAGGGGGCTCCCACCGTATCCATCTACATGGAACCGCTGTGCCCCGGCTGCGCCTCGGTGAACCGCCAACTCGACCCGACGCTCGTCAAGCTGACGAACGCAGGCCAGCTCAACATCGATTTGCACTTCCTCAATTTCCAGAACAACAAGAGCTCCGACAACTACTCCAACCGCGTGTTCAACGGTGCCATCTACATTGCCGAGCATGATGACGATCCCGACCACCTCATGAGCTACCTCTCCAACATCTACGCTGAGGATTTCCAGCCGGGCGAATTGTCCAATTACGAGCCGGTAAACAACGCCAAGCTGGAGAAGCAGGCCGTCAAGGCCGGCGTGAGCGAGGATGTGGCCGCCGCGGCGTTCAGCGGCAAGAACGAATACCTCGACTGGCTCACCGCCTCCAACAACTACACGATCCTGCGCCCCGAACTGTTCAACAGCTCCGGCGCCTTCTCCTCCCCCACACTCACCATCAACGGCGAATACTGGGATCTGAAGCAGCTCACGCTGGCGGACACGAATATGGTGGACGGCTTCCTCAAGTCCATTGGGCTGGATGCTGACCAGGTAGGCGTGGAAGGCAAAATGCCATCCATCGGTGCCAGCGGAAAGCCGATTTCGGTCGCCTCCTGATGCTGCGTGGCCGAATAAGTTGACGCCGCGACATATGCAATACCGCCTGCGGCTCGGCTTAAATTGACCACTCGGGAAGTACCGGTATACTAGTCATTTGTTCGCAACGATTTACGCGTTAAGAACAATCGCCTCTTTAGCTCAGATGGCCAGAGCGGCCGCCTTGTAAGCGGCAGGTCGTCGGTTCGATCCCGACAAGAGGCTCGACGCGTAGAAAAGTGGCGTATTATATGATACGTAGACTTTTCTACGCATATAATTCTTACCTTGGGTAAGTACTCCAGGAGCCTTCCCCCAACTATGGGCTTCCTGGAATGAGGGCGGAGCGTCCCCCAACCAGCTCCGCGCCTTCAGGGGGGCGGGAACATCCCCTTCTCTCCCGCCCCCTTTTTCTTTTCTTTTTTGAGCTCAGAACAATCTGACGAGCAGGAATGGTGACGGTGGCCGGTGAAACCGCAGTACGGGCCGGAACAACCGTTACGATGGGTGGCGTAATCGTTCATCCAGCAGGAAGAGTATGGCAATGGCACGGCGTTGGACCCCGCAGCGGTTTGTTACACTGCGTCGCATCCGCGTAATCGCCTGTATCGCGGCGACCAGTATCGCGCTGGCTGGATCATTCGCGTTCACCGCGCGTAAATCCGTGGCCCTGAACATCAACGGGCAAACCACCCAAGTCACCACATATGCGATGACGGCTACCCGTCTTCTGGAGGAACAAGGGGTGGATATCAAGACCCACGATATCGTCACTACCTCGTCCGGCGACCAACTCGCCAATCATGCCGTGGTCACCGTACAGTCCGCCTACCAGACCACCATCAACATCGACGGCACCGCCGTGCCGTTCTGGACCGTGGCCACCAGCGCCGACCAGCTACTGGGATTTTTCGAGGAAAACCAGAACAACGCCGCGAAGATCACCGTCGACATCGACAATGTGTACAACCAGCTCACCGGCGGACTGGTCATCAATCAGGATGGCCCGGTCACCGTCATTGCGGACGGCAAGACTTCCGTGGCCCCCAACGGCAAACTGCCCGCGGCCTCCATTCTTGACTCCAAAGGCATCGTGCTGAACAAAGAGGACCGTGTGAGCGTCGAAAAGGACGGCGATACCACTATCCTGCGCGTACGGCGCGTGACGCATGGCGAGGAAACACGCACAGCCATAGTGCCATACTCCACACAAACCATCATCGACTCCAATCTTCCTGAAGGCCAGTCGGAGATCCGCCAGCAAGGCGTCAATGGCGAGAAAACCCAGGTGTATAACGTCACGTATGTCGATGGCGTGGCCGAATCGGAGACGCTGAAATCCGAAACCGTCACCACGATGGCCATCGACCAGATCATCGCCGTAGGCGCCGCCAAGTCTGATACCGATAAGGGTTCCGATAAAGGTTCCGACAAAAAATCCGACTCCGCCGATAACGGCAAGGCCGATTCCGGTTTCAACAATCAGCACGAGTCGTCCGGTAACAATGCCAACAACACAGGCGACAAGAACAACAGCAGCTCTGGCAACAACACGAACACCGATACCAACAACAATGCCGGCAACACCGGCGGCAACAACTCCGGTAACACCGGTAACACCAGCAATTCCGGTAACACTGGTAATTCCGGTAACACTGGTAATTCCGGTAACACCGGCGGCGGTACGAACAACAATTCCGGCTCTTCTGGCTCCGATTCAGGAACAACCACCACGCCTTCCGGTCGACTCTGGCATGCGACCGTAGCCCAGGCTCAGGCCTATGCCGCCGGTGCCGCCGCGCAGCGCGGGTGGACGGGCAACGACTGGGATTGTCTGGTCAAACTATGGACCCGCGAGTCCAGTTGGCTGTGGTATGCCGAAAACGCGAGCTCCGGTGCCTACGGCATTCCTCAGTCGCTACCAGCAGACAAAATGGCTGCGTTCGGTGCCAATTACCGTGACGATGCCGCCGTACAGATCGATTGGGGTCTGTGGTACATCGCACAAGCCTACGGCAGCCCGTCCAAGGCATGGCAACATTCCGAACAAGTCGGTTGGTACTGATCGGTTACGAAGCCCACAAGGAACACACGCTTATGAACGACACCATTCCCGCCACCGGTCACCTGTTAGGTGCCGCCGATATCCGTCGTATCGCGGCCGATGCCGGCATCAGCCCCACCAAGAAATTCGGGCAGAACTTCGTCATCGACCCCGGCACGGTCCGTCGTATCGTACGCGAGGCGGGAGTGACCGCTGCCGATCATGTCATGGAAGTCGGCCCCGGCCTGGGATCGTTGACATTGGCGATTCTGGAAACCGGCGCCACCATGACCGCAGTCGAAATCGATCCGCCGCTGGCCGAACGACTGCCGGGCACAGTCGCCGAATTCATGCCCGAAGCCACGTCACGACTCACCGTCGTCAATCGGGATGCCTTAACCGTCACCCCGGAGAACGTGCCTGATTTCAACGGCGACACATCGTTTACGCTGGTCGCCAATCTGCCGTACAACGTGGCCACGCCGATTCTGCTCACGCTGTTGGAGCGTTTCGACAACCTCGGCTCGTTCTTGGTGATGGTGCAAAAAGAGGTGGCCGACAGACTCGCCGCCAAGCCCGGTTCCAAGATCTACGGCACGCCGAGCGTGAAGCTCGCCTGGTATGGCACCGCCGAACGGGTGGGCACCATCGGCCGCAATGTGTTCTGGCCGGCTCCCAATGTGGATTCCGCGCTCGTCAAATTCACCCGGTATCAGGCCGATGACCCGGCTGCCCCGGGAACTGCGAACAGCACAGACGACGGCACACAACGGGAACTCGTATTTCGTCTGGTCGATGCGGCATTCGGTCAGCGTCGCAAGACCCTGCACGCGGCATTGAAGACCATTGCGCCTTCCGAGGCATTCTCCATCGCCGGCATCGATCCGACCCGTCGAGGAGAGACGCTCACCATCGCCGAATTCACCGCTCTGGCCAAGGCCATCGAATCGTGTGGAGATGGAGATGATGCACAATGAGTCCGGTAACCTCACATCCACGCCCAGCCGCTGCCCGACATCAGTTCGATGAGCTCTCCCCCATCACCATTACGGTGGATTGCCCGGCGAAAACCAATCTCACCTTGGAAGTGGGACCTGCTCACGACGAATGGGGCGGACGCCACGAACTGGACACCATCTACTGCGCAATCGGTGTATACGACACCGTCACCGCAACCGCCAAGCAACCCGGAGCGGGATTCTCTCTGGAGCTCGAAGGCGCTTATTTGGGCGACTTGGCCTCCTCACGCAACGACATGCGCCGCAACCATGCGGTACTGGCCCTCTTCGCCATGGCCCAGGCGGCCGAGCGCGAGCCGGATGTGGCGTTGACCATTACCAAGCGCATTCCCGTGGGTGCCGGACTAGGCGGCGGTTCAGCCGACGCCGCGGCGACCATGCTGGCGGTCAATCGTCTCTGGGATCTGAACTGGCCTATAGAGCGCCTGCGCACCATTGCCGCCACGTTGGGCGCGGACATGCCGTTCTGCCTGACCGGTGGCCTTGCATACGGCACCGGTTTCGGTGAACGCATCACGGATATCGCCCCCGGCAGCCGCGATGAGCTGGCGCTGATAGAACAGGGATTCAGCGGCGAAGTATTGGTCGGCGCATACCAGTCGCAACTCAGCACTCCTGAGGTCTACCACACCTTTGACATCGTGGGAGCCGCAGAAGGCGACCGCAATCATCTGCAGGCTGCGGCAATCAGCCTGCATCCCCGCAGCGGGCAGGCCATCGACGCCGCCACGCAGGCGGGTGCCAGCCATGCATTCGTCTCCGGATCCGGCCCCTCAGTGGTCGCTTTCGCCGCCGACGAGGCAGCGGCACAACGCATTATCGAGGTGTGGCGCGATACGGCTGTGGTCGATCGTATTATTCGAGCCAAATCTCCCGCACACCCCAATATCGGCGTCAGACAGTGACGCTAAGGTAGCAACCAGCCACCCGACCCATGAAAGAAGTCCACCGATGACGTATCAGGTTGATGAACGTGAAGCCCGCAAGGCGTACGTGCGCCGCCGCCAGACCATCGTCTTTTCCATCAGCGGCGCGGTATTGGCAGTAGTGCTGGTCATAGCCCTACTGTTCAATTTCCACGTTTTCGGCCTCGGCGAAGTGGAGACTCCGGCCCGCCAGCCGAATTACGGCAACGCGGCGCCGTGCGCGGTCAAGGACAGCAGCGGCAAAGCGCAATACGTGTCCAACGCTTCAGTCGGCATTCGCGTGATGAACGGCACCTCTCACGGCCAATTCGCCAAGGCCGTGGGTGAAGCTTTGGCCAATCGTGGATTCAGCGTGCAGAAAATCGATAACTATTCCAGCACCGACGTTGAACGCACCACCATCTACTTCGGCAAGAACGCCATTAATCAGGCGTATACGCTGATCGGCAATTTCACCGACGCCACCATGATCATGACGGCTCGCGAGGATCAGCTCATCGATGTGGTCATCGGCGCCACGTTCAACGATCTGCAGGACACCAACTCCTCCCCGCAATCCGGTAAGACCATCACCAATATCGAGGGTTGCAAGGCCGCCGATAGCATGACCAAGCTGCCCGCCGACACCAAACACGACGCATACACGGCGCAGTAAGGCGCATACAGCTTCATCTTCGCGAAAAACCGTACGCTGACACGTATTCAGCGTACGGTTTTTTGGTATCGGACTAGTATCGGACTACTGAATCTCGGCGTACCAGCGCTTGAGTTCTTCGACGGCCACATCGTGGTCCACCGGACCGTTATCCAAGCGGTATTCCAGCATGTGCTTGTAGGCGCGGCCGATCATCGGGCCGGGCTCCAGGCCCAGCAACTCCATAATTTCGTTGCCGTCCAGATCCGGGCGGATCGCGTCGAAGTCCTCTTTCTTCTTGAGTTCGCGGACGCGCTCCTCCATCTCATCCATGGCCTGGGAGAAGATCATCGCCTTGCGTTTGTTTTGTGTGGTGGCATCTGCACGCGTGAGCCTGTTCAGCCGCTCATAGAGGTGCCCGGCATCCTTGACATACCGGCGTACGGCCGAATCGGTCCACGGCTCGTCCACATAGCCGTGGAAGCGCAGGTGCATATTCACCAGTTCTGAGACGTCCTCGACCAGATGGTGGTCAAAACGCAGCGCCTTCAAACGCTTGCGGGTCATTTTGGCACCCACCGCGTCATGGTGGTGGAAGCTCACCTTGCCGCCCGGCTCGAACCGGCGGGTCTTCGGCTTGCCGATATCGTGCATCACGGCGGCCAAGCGCAGCGTCAGGTCGGGGGCGGGCACCGGGCCGTCCGGGCCGGTTTCCAGGGCGATAGCACGTTCGAGCACAATCATCGTGTGCTCGAAGACGTCCTTGTGGCGGTGGTGTTCGTCGATCTGCAATTGCAGGGCCGGAATTTCCGGGAAGACGATGTCCGCAAGACCGGATTCGACCAACGCCTCAAGGCCGGCGCGCGGACGGTCGGAGAGCAGCAGTTTGGTCAGTTCGTCGCGCACACGCTCGGCGGATACGATGTCGATGCGGTCGCGCATCGAGGTAATCGCCTCGGCCGCGTCCGGCGCGATACGGAAGCCCAGCTGGGCCACGAATCGCACGGCGCGCATCATACGCAACGGATCGTCGTCAAAGGACTGTCGCGGGTCCACCGGCGTGCGCAACACGCCCTTGGACAGATCACTGGCACCACCGAACGGGTCCACGAATTGCAGGTCAGGCACGCGCAGGGCCATCGCGTTGACGGTGAAGTCGCGGCGGGACAGGTCGCCCTCAAGCGTGTCGCCATAATTGACCTCGGGCTTACGCGAGTCCGGATCGTACGTGTCGGAGCGATAGGTGGTGACCTCCACCTTGACCTCGGTGCCGTCCGGGCGGCGGCGCATGGCACCCAGCGTGCCGAACTTGCGCCCCATGTCCCAGAAGCCGTCATGCCCCCACCGGCGCAGTATCGGCTCGAACTGCTCAGGCCGTGCGGATGAGCAGAAGTCCAAATCGTGGCTCTTTCTATGGAGCAGCAAATCCCTGACCGGGCCGCCGACCAATGCCAGCTCGTAACCCTGTTCGGCGAACAGTCGACCAAGTTCGATGGCTTCAGGCCATACTTCGAAATCCAATGGGCACCTTCCCGCGTGCGACGTTTTTCTGCCCTACCAGCATACCGTTACCCCACCTGCACACGGGGTTGAGTAAGGTGGAGAATATGATTACGCCCGCCGACCTTGCCCGCATGCTGGGGCAAACACCAGATTCGGCGGATAGCCATACCCAAGACCACCTGCTGTATACGTCCGAAACTCCGCATCATTCCGCCGATTCGGGCGATTCTTCCGATGTCGGCGGCACCGCGAGCCACTCCACCAATCAGGCCGTTCATCAAGACGAAGTAGACGCAGTACCGACTGCGCAACATTCCGGTGTGCCTGGCACACCCGCAACGCCCGCCACACCCGAACCATCCGAATCCGAAATATCGGACGCCGCCAGCGACATGCCCGCACCGAAGCCGATGATGCCCACACCGGCCACCGTCTTCGGCATGCATGCCACCGTCACCATCGCCACTACCAGCGGCACTATCGAGGGGCAGGCTGATGGTATCGCCGGCGAGGCCGGTGCCGAGACGATTGCCGAGGTCGAGCCGATTATCGCCGCGGGATCGTCCGTAACCATCGTCACGAACGATCCCGCGGCGACCGCTCACGCGGCCGTAGATGCTGCCGTTGCGGTCGCCAAGGCCGCCGCGCACACCACAGCGATACCGACTCCGCGCGACGTGCTGATGCCGCCTGCGGCACGTACCGCACCGGCCGCAACGCCGGTCACCATGCCGGTCTCAGCGCCGTCTGCAGCACCAGTGAGGCCCGCAACGTCAGCGCATCCCACGCCGGCCACGGTCTTCGGCCGGCACCCGTCCGGAGATGTTGCCTCGCCGGAACCGGCAGTGCCGGTAGAACCGGTGACGCCATCCGGCCCGACTCCGGCCATGATGCCGCAACGCCGTACGTCGGACGGTCCGACCACATTCGCTTCACTGGATGCCCAGGAACTGCCGGTCGTACGCGAATATTCGGCAGGCGGTCTGATTTTCGATGACCAGAACCGCGTGGCCATTATCGCCCGTCATTCCCGCTCCGGCCATCTCGAATGGTGCTTGCCGAAGGGGCATATCGAAAAAGGCGAGACCCCGCAGCAGACCGCTGTGCGCGAAGTGCATGAAGAGACCGGCATCCTGGGCGAGGTGATCGATTCCATCGCCACCATCGACTACTGGTTCACCGGTACCACGCAGCGCGTGCATAAGCTGGTCCATCACTTCGCGCTCAAACAGACCGGCGGCGAATTGACGGTGGAAGGAGACCCGGATCATGAGGCGGAAGACGCCATCTGGGTACGTTTTGAAGATTTGGATGGCGTGTTGAGCTATCCCAACGAACGCAAAATCGCGTGGCTCTACGCCAGGAAGAAGAACAGGCAGGCAAACGAGTGAACCTACCCGGAGTCTTACGACATTACACACGTCTGGCACACGCACTGGCGGCTGGCGTCGCCGTTGTGGCGATGCTGGCCGCTCCATTGACCGCCTACGCGAACGATACGACGGACACGACTGATTCATCATCCGATACGACGGACGCAACGGGCAATCAGACCGAGAATCAGCCCAAGCAGAGCATTGCCATCACGCAAAGCACCCCCATCGTCACCTCCAAATCGGGCTATCGTGTCACCGCGGTCATCAGCAATACGGACAGCACGGCCACGTCAAGCGGCACACTGCACCTGACCACCAATGCGTTGTTCACCTTTGTCTCGCGCACCGATATTCAGAATTGGGCCGAGAACAACGCCCCCATCCCCACCCCCAACGAGTTGGGTTCCGTTGACGTGCCATCGATTCCCGCCGGCGGCACTGCCACCGTCACCATCGAGGTGAACGCCAATCAGCAGACCCTTGCCTCCATAGGGAGTTGGGGACCGAAACCGCTGATGCTGTCGTATATCGTTGGCAATCAGATACTCGCCGATTTGCCGAGTTTTCTGACCCGATCTTCGGATGGGCTCAACACCGCGACAACACCGGCCATGAACCTGACCGTGGCCATGCCCTACACCGCCAGCGGCTGGCAGGTCGATAATAAGGCCATCAGCAATCGCATTGCCGAAACCACCACTTCCTCGACATCAACATCGTCCAAGTCCAACAGCACGGACAAGGCCGACAAGTCCGATAACGCCGACGCCAGCAACGCGGCCAAAGCCACTGATACGCAAGCCATATCCTTATCCGAACAGGATGCCGATACCGCGCGATCCCTTGGGCAGACATTCGCCAAGCACCGCTCGCTGCAAGTGATCGCGGATCCTCTGTATTGGCGTCAGTCCGCAGTGCAACCGTCCATTGCCGGCATCATGCAGCCCGCCGACTTCGACATCACCGCCTATACCGCACTGGACGATACCGCGGCCTACGAAAAGGCCGGCATCACCACTGAGCAGTGGAACGCCAAGCAGGCGGCCGCATGGTATGCCGACGGAGGCGACTCCGAAACACCCTCCGCGTACGCATGGCAGGGCAACAACTGTTGGACGTTGGATGCGCTGACCGCAGCACGCGAGCAGGGCTATGACACGGTGATTGCCGATGCCTCTTTCGATGCCGACCAGACTGAAGCCGTACACACAGGCACCTACGTGGTGCATACGCCTGCCGGCGATGTCACCGTGCTGAAGGAGCAATCGACCTTGGGCACGCTGGCCAAGGGCCAAGCCACCAGCACGGACGCGCAGGCCGAGTCCAGCGATGCCGGTCGGTTGGCCCGACTGATCGCTCAGAGCGCGTTCTACCAGATGGAACAGCCCTATACATCCCGATACCTGCTTATGACGTTCTCCCGCACCACGGAGGCCAGCTGGATCGATCAGGTGATGAGCGCCTTCGAGCAGGCGTCTTGGTTGAATCTGACGGACCTGAAGACCATGGCCAAGGCCGATCCGTACAATGTCAGAGATTCGGTCAATCCCGACAAGGCCGATGATGCCAACACCGCCAATACCCGGTCGGCATTGAGACAGTTGGCCGACAGCCGGCATGACATCATGCGCATGGCCACCTCCATATTGAGGAACGAGATTGATTCCGACGAGGTCTCGTCGTTGGACCCGCAGGCCCTGGCCCGGCAGGACGCCAATGACACCGCCTCGCATAGCAACGATCCGACGCAATGGATTGGCTCTTTACTGGCGCTGCATGACGATATGGCGCTGCGGTCCATGTCTGGCTCCCCCCAGCCGACAGCCACGCGAAAAGCCATGGTCAAAGCCACGAAAACACTGGCCAGCGATCTTCTGAACGGCGTACGCATCAACCCATCGGAATCAATATCCGTGTTCAGCGAATCCGCGAAAATGCCAATCACCGTCAGCAATGACCTTCCCTACGCCGTCAGCGTGCAGGTCAACTCACTGACTGACTCCATGCAGATCGTCACCTCGCGAACCGCTGACATCGATATTCCCTCGCATAGCGACGCTCAGGTGACCTTCACCATCCGCGTTTCCACTTCCGGCTCATCGACGGCCCATGTGTCGTTGACCGACCGGGAAGGCAACAGCTTCGGCAACACGCAGGACACCGCGATCACCAGTATGATGCGCATCAGTGATGCCAGCGGCTTCATTATCATCGGCTTCGCCGTGCTACTGGGCATTATCGGCCTGTGGCGGCAGTTCCATCGGAAGAAGGACCCCGACGAATGAGTTCAAGCGTAGGTCGTAATTCCCTGATCATGGCCACGGGAACCGCTGCTTCCCGTGTGACCGGTCAGCTCCGCACGATTCTTCTCGCTGCGGCCATCGGCACCACCGGATTGGCGGCCAACGCCTATCAGGCCGGTTCCATGATTCCCCAATCCGTGTTCACGCTGGTGTCCGGCGGCATCTTCAACGCCGTGCTGGTGCCCCAGATCGTGCGCACGTTGAAAGAAAAAGACGCCC
>OFMP01000329.1_pt1 | contig 34532 bp, 40 predicted proteins | sample 1541841 | NCBI WGS metagenome assembly OFMP01 (sample SAMN04209226, study PRJEB22552) | human gut metagenome | biome: gut; material: feces | host: Homo sapiens | place: USA: Oklahoma
CACAAGTGAGTATCACAACTGTCACGTTGTTGTCCTCCTTATGGGTACCATTTTAAATTCTCCGGGTTTTCTTTTACAATAATAGGCAATTCAACTGTGATTTTAGTTCCCACATCTTCCTTTGAAGTTAAATGAATTTTGCCTTGATAATAATAGACAACATGTTTTACAATCGACAAACCTAAACCTGTACCTGGAATTGTTTTTGAGCGTTGTTTATCCACACGATAAAATCTTTGAAAGATTCGACTCTGATCTTCTTGCGCAATTCCAACACCTGTATCTTCCACACTAAAATACATATTTTTTTGATTTCTCTTAAGAACAACATCTATTCGTCCGTTTTGTTTATTGTACTTAATTGCGTTCGAAATTAAATTATAGAAGATACCTTTAATATGATCTAAACTCGCAAAAACTGTAAACTCTGTCGCATTCACATAAACATTTAAATGCATCGCTTCAATTTGTGGTTTTAAAGTCTCGACAACAGAATCCAACAATTTCTTTACTTGAATATGCGAATATGTGACTTGCATCTCTTCTGTTTCTAATTTTGAAATCGTTAAAATATCATTGATCAACTGCGTCATGTGGTCACTCTCTTTTAAAACACAATCTAAACATGTATCGATTTGAGCACTATCCTGAATTGTATGCGAACGAATCAATTCTGTATATCCACGAATAGAAGTGAGTGGTGTTTTTAATTCATGACTCGCATTACTGAAAAATTCCTGGCGAACCTTTTTTTCTTTTTCCAGTCTTTCTAAATACTTTTTATTTTCTTCGGACATTTTCGTCAATGCATCTGTGATTCCATAAAGTTCGGGATAATTATATTTATGAAACGATAGTACTTCTTTTGAAATATCTGTTGAATTAATTGTATTTGTGATATCTTTAAAAGGTTCTACAATTTCATTGGCCATTTTTTTAGACAAAATAAATACCACCATAAAAGATACGGCAATACTAAATAAAAATGGTGCTAATAATATCGAAATAGATTGGCTCAACCCATCAAATGGCATAGCTAAACGAACAATTGTTTGATTATCTTCCTCATAATCAGCTACATATAAATAAGAACGTTGCATTGTATCTGAATGACGAATACATGTCCCTGTACCTTGAGCAATAGCTTGTTTTACCTCTTCACGCTGCAGATGTTTTTCACGAATTCTATTTTTATAGTTATCATATAAAACTTTTCCGTTTCGCTTAATAATTGTGATACGAATATCCTCCGATTTAAAAGTATCACCCAAACGAGTCGTATTTAAATCATCTATTTCTAAGTTTTTCACCAATTTAACTGTATTCATTAAATATTGTCGATCTTGAGAAATAGATGCTTTATATAAACTCACGTAAAGTAAACCAAAGCCCAAGATAAATGTGATCAAAAAAGTTGTTAAAAACGAATGAACAATCTTCTTATGCATTGTTATCCTCAGCAACAAAACGATATCCAACCTGTCTTACAGATTGAATCCAATGTGCATATTCATTTCCCATCTTCTTACGCAATGAGTTAATATGTACATCCAGTGTTCTGCTTTCACCAATAAAATCATATCCCCAAATCTGATTGATCAACTCTTCTCGTGATACAGCTCTACCTTCATTTTTAGCTAAATATTTCAATAATTCAAATTCTTTGAATGTCAATTCAACCGGTTCTTCATGAATTGTCACCGTTCTTTTATCTAAATCAATACATAAGCCATGTATTTGAATCAATCGTTCATCCTTTTTACTTCTACGAAGTAATGAACGAATACGAGCAGCAAGCTCTAACACACTAAATGGCTTCGTCAAATAATCATCAGCTCCTAAATCAAGTCCCATGATTTTATCAAGCTCTTTATCTTTTGCACTTAAGATAATAACAGGTAAATCTTTAAGCGTTGCCTTTGAACGAATAAATTTTAATATATCATATCCATTCATGCCTGGTAACATCAAATCTAATATGGCTAAATCTACTTTATTGTTTTGTAGATAATCATATGCATCTTTTCCATTTTCAAAATCAACTAGTTCATAATTAAAACTAGCCAATGTTAATTTTAATAATTGACGAATATTTTCATCGTCTTCAACAATTAAGACTCGTTCCATAAAATCAACCCTCTTTTTTTGTCATTTTATCATGAAAGCAAGTAAAAAAGGAGTAAAGTTTTTTTAACATTACTCCTTAATAATCTAAATTATTTTTTTAAAGATGGGTTCCAGTGTTCGTTTGGTTCTAATCCTAAGAAATCACAAACTGTGGCTGCAACATTTGACAATCCTAGATCTTCGCCTTCTTTTAATTCACATTCCGCATTGTATACGATGAATGGAACTGGTGCTAATGTGTGGCTAGTCTTACTTTCATCATCCGCATTACCGTGGTCTGCAGTAACTAATAAAATACCATTTACTTTATTTACAGATTCAATAACACGTGCAAGTTCTAAGTCTACTGATTCAACACCAATGATAGTTGCTGGTAAACTTCCAGTGTGTCCTACCATGTCACCGTTCGGATAGTTTGTACGAATGAAATCATAGTTTCCACTTTCGATTGCTTCACACAATTTATCAGTGATTTCAGCAGCCTTCATCCAAGGTCTTTGTTCAAATGGAACTACATCACTTGGGATTTCAACATAAGTTTCTAAAGACTCATCAAATTTTTCTGAACGGTTACCATTCCAGAAATATGTAACGTGTCCATATTTTTGCGTTTCACTGATTGCATATTCACGAATACCATGTTTACACAATTCTTCAGTTAATGTATATTTAATTTTTGGTGGTTCCGTCAAATAGTTCTTTGGAATTTGTAAGTCTGCATCATATTGTAACATACCTGCAAATTTAACATTTGGAACTTTAACACGATCAAATTTATCAAATGAAGCATCTCCATCAAATGCTAAAGAGATTTCTTGAGCACGGTCACCACGGAAGTTGAACAATACAACGCTATCTCCATCATCGATAGTTCCAACTGGAGCACCATCTTTTGCGATGACAAATCCTGGAAGATCTTGGTCAACAACATTTAATTCTTTACGATACGTTTCAATAGCTTCTGTAGTTGAAGCAAATTGTCTTCCTTCACCCATTACGTGAATTTTCCATCCACGCTCAACCATAGACCAGTCAGCTTCATAACGGTCCATTGTGATTTGCATACGTCCACCACCACTAGCGATGCATGCGTGGAAATTGTCATCATTTAATTCTGCCATAAATGATTCAATATCATTTACATATTCTAAAGCTGAAGTTGCAGGAACATCACGTCCATCAAGTAATGCATGAACACGAACTTCCTTAATACCTTCATTTTTAGATTCTTTAATCAAAGCCTTTAAGTGAGAAATATTAGAGTGTACGTTTCCATCACTTAAAAGACCGATGAAATGCATTTTGCTGTCTTTTGCATTTTCAGCTAAATCCTTCCAAGTTTTAGAATTGAAGATTTCTCCAGACTCAATATTTTCGTTAACTAATTTAGCTCCTTGAGAATAAATTTGTCCACAACCTAAAGCATTGTGTCCAACCTCTGAGTTACCCATATCTGAATCTGTAGGAAGTCCTACTGCAAGTCCATGAGCACGAAGTTGTGTATGTGGACATTCTGCCCACAATTTATCAAGTGTTGGTTTGTTGGCTAATGCAACAGCATTGTTCTTCTTATCTTCACGAATACCAATACCGTCCATAACAACCAAAATTACTGGTCTTTTTTCCATTGTATTTTTCCTCCATTAATCGATAATAATATAACACTAACTAGGCCTTTTTTCAATGAACTCGTCTCAACAAATGAATTTTTTCACAAAAAGAAAAAGCCGCTTAACGGCTTTGATAACGAGATAAAAATTGTTGTGTTCTTTCTTGTTGAGGATGCTCGAACAACTGTTCTGGGCTACCCTGTTCTGCAATGACACCTTTATCCATAAAAATAACACGATCACTGACTTCTCTGGCAAACTGCATTTCATGTGTAACGATAACCATAGTCAAACCTTCATCAGCTAACTTTTTCATGACATCCAAAACATCACCAACCATTTCTGGGTCTAATGCACTTGTTGGTTCATCAAATAGTAGCACTTCTGGATCCATACACAAGGCACGAGCAATCGCAACACGTTGCTTTTGTCCACCTGAAAGTTTAGTGCTTGGCTTATTCGCAAATTCTTTCATTCCTACTTCATCTAAGAATTTTAAAGCTGTAGCCTTCGCTTCTTCTTTTGATTTCTTTAAAACACGAATCTGACCTAACATGCAGTTTTCTAAAACAGTCAAATTATTAAATAAATTAAAACTTTGGAACACCATTCCAACCTTTGAACGATATTCATTGACATCCATTTGACCACTTAGAATGTCTTTACCATGATATAGAACATGGCCTCCATCCATTCTTTCTAATAGGTTTACACATCTTAACATCGTACTTTTACCAGATCCACTGGACCCAATAATCGTAACCACTTCTCCTTTATGAATATCGAAATCTACATCATTTAATACCTTAAGATTTCCAAAATGTTTCTGGAGATGTTGAATTTGAATAATTGTTTCCATAAGTATCCTCCTAGCTACAGAAATCTTTCATACTGCTTTCGCTATCCATTCTTTTTTCAAGATAATTCAATAAGAAAGAAGCAAGTGTTGTTAAAATTAAATATAAAACTGCTGAAACCATAAACGTTTCAATATAACGATAGTTACTTCCTGCTACAGATGTTGTCTGGAAGTACAATTCCGTTACCGTAATAACATTCAACATTGAACTATCCTTAATATTTACAATCAATTGGTTTCCAATAGAAGGAAATGAATTTTTAATGGCCTGAGGAAATACAACATACATCAAAGTTTGCGTCGTTGTCATACCTAAAGACATCGCAGCTTCATTTTGCCCTTTATCCACAGACTGAATTCCAGAACGAATAATTTCAGCCATATAAGCGCCTGTATTGATTGAAATAATAATCAAACCTGCTGTAATCGGAGTCCATCCAATCACAGGTTTACCTAAATAGTAAATAAACATAGCTTGAACCATCATTGGTGTACCTCTGAACACCCAAATATACAATCCCGTAATGATTCTACCTATTCTTTTTAAAACTTTAATACCCATTGAATCATATTCGTTGATTTCAATCGCACGAATGCCGCCGACTAATAAGCCGACGACAAATCCTGCAAACGTACCAACAAATGCGAACAACAAGGTCATCTCAATTCCATATTGGAAAAGAGGTAGATTATGAACAAATATGTTCCAAGCTTTCGCAAAATCAATACGCATAATTAATCCTCTGTTGGTTGGTTTTCTACTGCATGTTCCATCATTTCTTCACGTTCTTCATCACTAATACTATCTAATGCTTTTTGAACTTTTTTGAAGAATTCAGAATCACGAGAACCTTCTTTTAATGCGATTGAAACAGTTGTATCACAATCAAAACCATGTCCATCTGCAAATTGAACGACTGTTAAGTCAGGGTTTGCTTCTACAACACCTTTGGCAACTGCCATTTCAGCAGTAATTCCATCCACTTCGTGTTGTTGTAAAGCCAATACCATTTCTGGATAAGTAGCCTTTGGTGTTACGTGATTTACACCTTTGATTTGATCAATGACTGAATCATAGTTTGTTGATTTTTGACCAACAATATTTTTACCTGTAAATTGTTGAATATCTGTATATCCAGCTTCTTCACCATCTTTACGAACAATCATGATCATTCCCTTTGAATCATAATATGGAGTTGTAAAGTCTGCTCCTTCTTCACGTGTTTTATCTTTAGTCATACCAGCGATAATCGCATCGATTTCATCACCCTCTAAAGCTGGAATCAATCCATCCCATGCAGTTTTCTTAATAACTAATTTCTTTCCTAATTTTTTTGCGATCTTTTTTGCGATTTGAACATCATATCCATCCGCATATCCAGATTTTCCTAATTTTACAGAAGTATCTGTTTTTTCAGAAGTTTGCCAGTTAAATGGAGCATATGCACATTCCATTCCTACTACAAATGTGTCTTTATCTTCTGATGTTGTAGCTGTGTTTGATCCACATCCTGTTAGTGCAAAAGCACATACCATGGCAGATGCCATTAATTTTTTAAAGTTCATATTTCTTTTCTCCTTCTCTAATCGGCAAAGAATAGAAAAAAGCTATGCGGCATACCACATAGCTAAAAAACAATCTCATTAACTATAAGATAACGCCTCTTCCTGACGAAGGAGTGTTATAAGTATTCCTTATAACCCCAAGAAACAAAATTGCCATTTTATCTCTTTCGGCATTGGTTACCTTTCAAACACTTCACAGTCTGCCAACTCCATGCTTTACTCTGATGCAATGCTGCCTCTATCTTTACTCGATTTACTTTATAGTGCTTATTATACTCGTCATATACATAGTGTCAAGAAAGAATTTGCAAATTTTCATAAAACTGTAAATATTTTCATCATTTCTTTAAGCTTCTTTTAAGTTTTTAAAACTATTCTATAGACAGAAATAAACAGGTATCAACCCAATACATATAACCCTTTCCTAAATAACTTATTCTGTTTATTTCATATATTCCTATTTCTTGGTGAGTCATAATAATAGACTCACCCTTTTTTTTGAACAAGAAAAAAAGAAAAGAACAAATCTTTTCTCTTAATGCGTTTCTCCAGAAACCACTTTAATATCCGTATCACTCTCTAACATAGCTTCTACAGACAATTCAATGGCTTTAGCAATATCTTTTAAATTCATTCCAGGAGTTCCTGCTGGCTGATTTACTGTTTGTTCAGTCGCAAAAGGTACATGCATAAAGCCACCTTTTACATCTTTAAATTCTGTATGACAATAATGCAATACAGAATACATTACATCGTTACAAACATAAGTACCTGCTGTATAACTAACACTTGCTGGAATTCCATTTTCCTTCATTTTTTCAACCATTCTAAATACAGGAAGCATTGTAAAATAAGCTTCTGGCCCATTTTCTACAACACTTGTCTGTAAAGGTTGATTGCCTTCATTATCGGCAATTCTCGCATTTCTAAAGTTAATACCCACCCATTCTGGTGTGACTTGACTTCTTCCTCCTGCTTGACCAATACACAATACAAAATTTGGCTGATTCTCTTGAATCGCTTCATAAACTGCATCTGGCCCTTTTTGAAATACTGTAGGAATTTCTTTCTTAACGATTTTTGCCCCACCAATTTCATCCGGCAATAATTTAACAGCTTCATAAGCTGGATTGATTTTTTCTCCTCCAAAAGGATCAAAACCTGTAATTAATACTTTTTTCATAACATTTCATCTCCTATGACATCATGATCATCATGACAATTTGTACCACTAACATAATTACGGCAACAAGCACTTGTTTTTTAATGACACCATTTTTATCTTTCATTTCTAAGATTGCGACAGGAACCATATTAAAGTTTGCTGCCATTGGCGTACATAGTGTACCACAATATCCACAAGTTAATGCTAGAGATCCAATCACTACTGGATCTGCTCCATATTTAAGGACAAAAGGTGCCCCAATACCAACTGTCATTACGGTAATTGCCGCAAAAGCATTTCCCATGATCATGGTAAATACCGCCATGCCAATCGCATAAACAATAATTCCAATTGTAACATTGCCTGCAGGAATAATATTAGATACTAAACTAGAAATGACATCTCCAACACCTGCAGCTGTAAATACGGCACCTAAAGCAGCAAGTAACATTGGAAGCATACTTAATGGTCCAACCACATCCATCATTCTACGACAATCTTTTAAGAAGACACTTGGTGTATTTGATTTTGAATAGATACGCAAAATGATCATGGCTACAAAAACACCTACACTCATTCCAACTAATGGTGAAATCTTTGTGAAGAAAGCTGCAAGTAATGCGAACAAACCAATACATACAGCTGGAACAAATACTTTTGCACCAATTTTCTTGTTGTTTTGTTCCATCTCATCAAGAGTAGGTTCTGGCTCATTACCAGGTGAAACTTTCTTTAGAATTGGAGGTAAAACCAAGATAATCAATAAGATACCATCAGCCAAGGCAGGTAACCATTTGCCTAGCACAAACATAACTCCTAGATCAAACCAGAAAACAAACGAACCAACACTGTTTTTATTTTCTTTATCTTTTAGATTTTTAAAGGCAACATAAATAGAAATCAATCCAATTAGACAATACATGACTTCTAATAGTTTTTCTGAAAGTGTAACATCTACACTCGTATAAAATTGAATTGGATTCATTATTTAGTCTCCTTTCTAGATAATTGTTTATCTTTAAGATAGTAATACACAATCGCAACAGCTACGGCAATAATTGCCACTGGAATTTGTACTTTCATTAAATCGACCAATTCAACATTGTATCCTAAGCCAGCTAATGTAGATTGCACTAAGATCATTCCACTTGTTCCTACAAACAAAACTTGCCCAAAGAACCATGCGATATTTTCCATACCACTTGCCATTCCTTTTAAGTTTTCTTCATACTTTTCACTGATCTTTTTACCATTTTTCTTAGCTGCAGCAGTCGCCATAGGCAATACAATAGGACGAACAAATCCGGCAACGCCACCAAAGCTTACATTAAATGCCGCAAAGACTAGACGGAATACACCATAAATCGCAAGAACAACACCGGCTGATGCATTTTTAAATTTCTTCATTAAATTAGCTGCTGCTTGTTTTAAACCATTTCTTTCCAGAGTTCCCGTAACTACCATAACCATCACAAACACGCACATACTGCGGTTAGCGACGAAGCTTGATCCAAGTGTTTCCAAGAAAGTAACTGGATCCATACCTGCAACAAGTGCAGTCACAATAGCGGCAATCATAATAATCAAAATCGAATCCAATTTTAATACAAATCCGATTACAACAATTAGAATACCTAATAATTTCAATAATTCCATAATCTTTCATTCTCTCTTTCATATTTCTTACAGAAATTTACATCTGAAATTATATCATATTCTTCAACAAAAGCAAAAAAAATGGATCAAACGATCCATTTACAACACTTCTTTATAAACTCTTAATACATTCTTATAGAAGATTTTTTCTACTTCTTCTTGTGTAAGCCCTGCCTTATATAAAGCTTCTTCTAATAGATTCATCATAGAAGCATCTTCAATTTCTAAAGGACATGAAATCCCATCAAAATCTGTACCTAATCCAATGACATCAATTCCTGCAAGATCTTTGATATATAGAATATGTTTCACCATATCTTCGACACAACTCTTGTGATCATCACGATCCGCTAAGAAACTGCCACAGAAATTAAGTCCCATGACACCACCACGTTTTGCCAATTGAAGAATCATATCATCACTCATATTACGTGCTACATTACATACACTTCTTGCGTTTGAATGTGATGCCACAAATGGTTTTGTCGTATATTTCAATACATCATAGAAACCAGCATCATTTAAGTGAGAAACATCAACGATCATGCCTAGTCTTTCCATTTCTTTTACATATGAAATTCCAAACTCTGTCAATCCTCTTTCTGTATCTACACTACGCTTATAGTTAGGTCGATTTCCATTCATATCTTTCATAGAAAGGTTTGGATAACCAATTCCATTCTCATAATTCCATGTTAGTGCAATCATTCTTACACCCATGCGATAGTAGTTTCTTAACATTGCTAAATCATTGAAGCAAACACCACCATCTTCTAAAGTTAATAAGCTTGATAATTTTCCTTCTTTATCATTCTTCTCAATATCACTAAACGTATATACAGGTGCAATATAATGTGCATACTTATCCATTTGTGTACAATATTCATCATACAAACGCATTGTCTGTTGCTCAGGAATAGCTAGTTCTTTTTGATCTGTAAACAACGCAAAATTCTGTAATAAATAATTACCCTTTTTCATTTTTTCCAAATCAATCGACAAATCATTTGAATACAAACTTGCCTCTTTCCCTTTTAAATCACGACTCAATAATTCTAGAATCGTATCACAATGCATATCGACTACTCTCATTTTTATAACTCCTTTAACCACTCTATACAGCCATCTTCATAACATGAAGGAACAATTTTTTTTGCGACTTTTTTACATGCTTCACAACCATTTTCAAGAGTAACACCAAGACCAGATGCTTCTAATACAGACGCATCACTTGAACCATCTCCGATGGAACTGACATCTTTCCAAGAGATTTCAAGATTCTTCAACAAGCGGTTCACACTATTTAACTTTTCACAATCCTTATGAATAATGTCAATCATCGTATCTGTACTATGCACAACTTTTACATTACAATTTGATTCAATATGATCTTTCATAGAATCATAAATCAAATCAATATTCTCTTTTGAATCCGATATAGACATCTTCCACACAGAATCCTTTAGATACTTTTCCATGTGATTCGTCAAAATGTAATCCACATCACAATTATGCATATCTAGTTCAAATCCATGTGTCATTTTATTGGCCACAAAATAACCAGGTTGACTATATCCAACACCTAAATTATGCTTTTGAGCATATTGCCAAATAGATGAGACATCGTTATTTGAGATTACATACTCAAACATCGTCTTTTTCATTTTCACATCCAAACAATGAGCGCCATTACAACTAATGACATATCCACCAAAATCTTGCATTAAAATCTGCTTAGATAATGGATATACGCCTTGAAAGCATCGAGCTGAATTTAATATAACTAAAATATTTTTCTTTTCAACTTCAATCAATGCTTCTTTAACAGCTTCATTGACATAGATTCCACTACTCGGATTCATTAAAGATCCATCTAAATCACATACAATTGTCCTAACCATATAGCACTTCCTTTTACTTGTTTAATAGTAATACGAAACGAGTCAAAAAAAAAGACCCCGAAGGGTCTTAATTAGCTAAAGTTCTTAGTGAAATACTACTTTTTGAATTCAACAGCTGGTAAGTTGTAGAAAGTCTTGTCTCCAAGGTATTCAGCAACGTTAACAGTTCCACGTTGGTTCAATTCGTCTTCAATACGCATTAAACGGTTGTATTTAGCAATACGGTCTGTACGGCTTAATGAACCAGTCTTGATTTGTCCTGCGTTCAATCCAACAGCGATGTCAGCGATTGTAGTGTCTTCAGTTTCTCCTGAACGGTGAGATACGATGCAAGTGTATCCGTGTTTCTTAGCCATTTCGATAGCGTCGAATGTTTCAGTTAAAGTACCGATTTGGTTAACTTTGATTAAGATCGCATTAGCGATTCCTTTTTCGATTCCTTCGTAAAGAATTGAAGGGTTAGTTACGAATAAGTCATCACCAACTAATTGTACTTTGTCTCCTAGACGGTCAGTTAATTTTTTCCATCCGTCCCAGTCGCTTTCTCCTAATCCATCTTCGATAGAGATGATTGGGTATTTAGCGATCCATTCTTCGTACATGTCGATCATTTCATCGCTAGTCTTAGTTCCTTGACCAGATTTTTTCAATTCATATAATCCAGTTTCAGTGTTGTGGAATTCAGAAGCAGCAACGTCCATTGCGATCTTCATATCTTTTCCTGGAACATATCCAGCAGCTTCCATAGCTTCAACTAATAATTCAAGAGGTTCTTCGTTTCCATCTTTACAGCTTGGAGCGAATCCACCTTCGTCACCAACGTTAGTGTTGTATCCTTTTTTCTTTAATACAGATTTTAAAGCGTGGAAAGTTTCAGCAGCCATACGAACAGCTTCTTTTTCACTCTTAGCACCAACTGGCATAATCATGAATTCTTGGAAATCTACTGTAGAGTCAGCGTGTGATCCACCGTTGATAACGTTGCACATAGGAACTGGCAATGTTTTTCCGTTGAATCCACCGAAGTATTTGTATAAAGGTTCTCCGTAGAAATCAGCAGCTGCTAAAGCACAAGCCATAGAAACACCTAAAGTAGCGTTAGCACCTAAATTTTTCTTGAATGGGTCTCCATCCAATTCTAACATTGTTTTGTCAATTAATACCTGGTCACGGCAATCCATACCGATAATTTTTGGAGCAATTTTAGTGTTTACGTTTTCAACAGCTTTAGTTGTTCCTTTTCCCAAGTAACGAGCTTTATCTCCATCACGTAATTCTAAAGCTTCACGAACACCAGTACTTGCACCACTTGGTACCATAGCACGTCCGTAAGCACCAGATTCTGTAGTTACTTCAACTTCAACAGTTGGATTTCCACGTGAATCTAGAACTTCACGAGCATATACATCAACAATAATAGGCATAATTAAAATATCCTCCTCTAAGCCTTAAGCTAATAAAATAATAGCACGCAAGCCATCTAAAATCAACGATTATAGGCTCTGAAAGCGGTTTTAACTTCCTCTTGGTTCTCATCAGTAAACACAAAGCGGAAATGTTTTATTCCATACGATTCATAATCTTTTCGATTTTCAATTTCATTCATAATATTCACATCATATAATCGCATGTGACAATCTTTATCTCCAAATAAAAAGACACGCTTTCCATCTAAGCCTTCAAGCTCATAACGATGATGATGGCACAAACCGCAATTCATTCTCTTACCATCTTTTAAAGCCGTATTTACAGGACAATGTTTCATCGTCATCAAGCGTCGTTTCTGATACAAAGTCTTATAGACTGGAGCATCAAAATGATAACGATTCGAAAAGCCCTTCATTATTTCTTCAACCTGATACTTGTCACACTCATCACTGATTACACAACTTTCATATCCCATTTCTAAGATAGCAGCCACACTATATGAATTGGAAACATTTAATGAATCTATAATTTTTCCTTTACCTAGATGCGCATTCACAAATCCACCAACACTCGTTATATTTGATTTTTCTAAGATTTGATTACTGTTAAACATTTCACTCACATAACAAGAAGAATCATCAACCTTTTGATTCATTGAATTAATTTCAAACAAATCAAATGAGGTTTTACTCTCTTGTGGAATATAACTATATTCTTTTTCAACAAGCGGCTCTTGTTTTAAACAAGCCTCTTTCATTTTCTCAAGAGCATCCCTACGAAGTTGGTTCATAACTGAAATTGGAAAATAAATGTCTTTACCCAAATGATATTCAATATGATCAAAACTTGCCCAACTATCTTTTGTCTTAGAAAACTGTTTGTTTAACGTTTCTTCATCCGTTGCACGCTTTAAAGCCTGTACACTATCAATTTCAGTAGAAACACAAACGCTTGTCGAATCCTTATACACTTCCATTACCATCGGCTTTCCAACTGCACTACAAGTTACTATCGCATTAACCTTGCTTTGACGATTGGATGTACGAATTTTTTCCTCAATTGTTTTATTCAATTCAGAATCCATCGTTTTACGAACAATACTACCTACATGAACCCCTACTGGTCCTTCGATTAGAACTGTATTATTTTTAGGCATGAAAGAAATCAACTTTTGTTTCTTATCATACATAAAATTCACATGACAACCCAAGTTCTCTTTTTCAAAACGAATCCCATCATTTTGATGCAGATCTTGACTTAATTGAATACAAATCTTATTTTTATTTACCTTTACAACCTTGCCAATTTCAATTCCCTGATGATTACAAGTTTTACTATTCATTAATTCTTTGCCACTAGCCCCATACATATGGCCTACAGTATATTCTCGATTGAATGTAACACGTAAGTTTTGTTTGTCCTCAACATTTCGTTCCATATTCTCTAATACCTTTTTGACTTGTGAAACACTCTCATAAACATAAGGAGCACTTTTCATTCGTCCTTCAATTTTTAACGAACAAACCCCCATATCCGCTAATGTATTCACTTCATCAATCAAAGATAGATCTTTTGGACTTAATACATAATCCCCATGTGTATCCACTTTATTTCCATCTTCCAAAAGGGTGTATTTCATTCGACATGGCTGTGCACACATCCCACGATTTCCACTTCGCCCATAATGTACACTTGAAAAATAACATTGTCCCGAGTAACAAATGCATAAAGCTCCATGCACAAAAACTTCCACTTCAATACCTGTATCTACACATGCTTGAATTTCTTCTTTTGTACATTCTCTGGCTAAAACAACACGTTGAACACCTAATTTTTTTAGTTGTTCAATTTGATAAGGATTAGAAACTGAAAGCTGTGTAGAAGCATGTAGCACCAAATTGGGCAGTCTATGATGCAAAAGATGGATAAAACCTAAATCTTGAATAATCAAAGCATCTACACCAAAAGAATGAACCTTTTTTGCCATATTGTAGGCATCCTCTATTTCATCCTCATATAATATTGTATTCATCGTAATATATACTTTTACACCACACAAATGACATCTTTCAATAACTTCTTTTGTAGTTTCTAAGTCAAAATTATTTGCGAATGCTCTAGCTCCAAAACTTGGCAAGCCAAAATAAACAGCATCACATCCTGCTGCTAATGCTGCATTTAATGCTTCCATACTTCCTACGGGCGCTAATATTTCTGGTCTCATTTTCCTTGCTCCTTTCAAAATAAAAGCTACAGATACAATCTATAGCTAGTCTTTATTATTTTGATAATACTTTTTAATTGCCTCAAAAGTTTCTTGCGAAATCACATGTTCAATACGACAAGCATCTTCTGTCGCAATATTTTTAGGTACCCCAATATTTTGTAGCATATCTGAAAAGAAAGTATGACGCGCATATGTTTCTTCTGCGATTCTCTTTCCTTCTTCACTTAAAGTTAAAAATTTACTAACATCTAAAACAATTAATCCTTGCTCAGACAATAATTTTACGGCATGTGAGACGCTAGGCTTAGAAAAACCCAAATAACTTGCGACATCAACACTACGAACATGATCTAAACATTTTGATAAAACTAATATGGCTTCTAAATAATCTTCCATCGATTCGCCTAACTGCATATTCATTACTCCTCTAATTCTTTTCTTTAATTTTAAGCTAGTCCTCTTTTAAAGTCAATTGTCATGACATATAATAGTTATATGAACGATACAAAACTAACAATCGCAAATGCGCTATTAAACTTATTAAAAACACAACCCTTAAACAAGATTACAGTCACTCAAATCACAAAGGAATCAAATTTAACACGACAGACTTTTTACCGTAATTTTGAAGATAAAGAAGATCTAGTAAACTGGTATTTTGAAAAGCTATGCCTAGACTCTTTTAAAGAAATGGCTGATCAAACCACTTTAAAAGAAGCTTTGATCAAAAAATTCACTTTTATCCAAAGCCAAAACACATTCTTTAAAGAAGCCTTTAAAGAAGATGACTACAATTCTTTGACAAACTATGATTATCGCTGTATCTATGATTTCTACAAAAAGAAAATTGAAACAAAGACGACAATTGATCCACAACTAGACTTTCTACTTCAAATGTATTGTCATGGATCTATTGAAATGACTAAATCCTGGGTCGAAAAAAATATGTATCTAGATATAGAAACGCTAGTCAATATGTTGATTGAATCCATGCCCGAAAGATTGAAACAATATATCAATCTTTAACTACAATACCTAAAAGTTTCACAAATTCAAGCGCTTGGGATGAATTCACAACAACACCTGTTAATTTATCACTCGACACCGCAATGTTTTCAATTTCACAGCTTGAGAAATCAAGCTCTTTTAATTTTGTGTTAAACCATTCCGTTGAATTTAATATACATTTATCAAATGAAGTCTTTTTAAAATCACATTGAACAAACCCTGAACCCGTTAAATCATTGATGTCAAATGCACACTCTTTAAATGTACTGCCACCAAAGTCACAATAATGTCCTTTGCATAATTGAAATAATGTATCTTGCACTAAGCTTTGTGAAAGTTCCATTCCACTGATTCGACAAGAAATGAAATGAACACGGCTTAAACTACATTGATTCAAGTGTACATTTTCAAATTCACAATGATTAAAAATAATATCCATATATTCAATAAAGCTAAAGCTACAATCTTTAAATTGACACTTGCTAAATTTACACCCATCCATCGTGATATTATCTAAGTTTTCTTCAATACAAACATTCTCAAATATATAATCACTCACATACGATTCATATGTCCATTCATCCATTGGTTCAAGACTCGTATTGATTTTTAGCTTTTTCATAGATTCTTAATTTTCAATAATACTTCTTGATTAAACAAGATATCTTTTAATAATTGTAAATCTTCATAACTCACAAAATCATACTCTGCACGATTTAAAATAATATAGATTTGTTGAAGAGCATTTTTAAGTTCCATCCATCCTTCTGGTGTACCAAACTCTTCATCAAACAACTTATGAATATTATCCTGGTTCATTAAAGGATATAAATAGGAATAGATGGTTGTCGTTGAAGGATTATTAAATCCATCAAAGAAATTCTTAAAGATAGGATAGATATATTTTCGCAACATATTCAAAGTAGCTTTCGCATAAAATAAGGCACTCGCACTAAAATCAACATCCTTTACATCTTCATAATAGACTTCCAAATCACTTCCTGCTTCGATTTGATCTAAGACACTTCCCGGAAAATCTGCATAATCTTCTTCATTTATATTTAAAGCTTCATAAAAGTCAGTTTCTTCTTCAGGCTCTTCGTTTTGTTTCATATTATTCATCATATTTTGAGCCATGTCATTTAACTTATTCTTTTCTTCATCGCTCATATTGTCCATCATTCTTGAAATGGCTGAAAAATCAATATCACTAAATTTCATGTTTATTACCTCATTTCTAACATGTATTATACACAAAACATAAGTGGATTAACATAAACAAATATATTAGAATATATACATGAAATTATTAAATATACAAAAAGAAATCCCCGATATTCTTTTGGATATTCGCTATTGCACAACTTACAATTTCATTGGTGAAATCATTGATGGCTATATAGATCCGGTAGCGTTAGGAACAAAAGAATTGGTGAAGCAATTAAAAGTAATCAATTCAAAGGCAAGACAAATGGGATATCGATTAAAGATATGGGATGCCTATCGACCTCAAAGTGCCCTTGATCATTTCATGACTTGGAAAGATACTGAGGATGATAAAATGAAATCCATTTTTTATCCAAAATATTCCAAAAAATATCTTTTTGAGAATGACTTTATCATTGAAAAATCAGCGCACACCAGAGGTAGCACTGTCGATTTAACTTTAGTTGATGAAAAAACAGGAAAAGAATTAGATATGGGATCTTACTTTGATTACTTTGGCGATATTTCGAGTCCATTATACACAAAAGGATTAACGAATCATCAAATAAACAATCGCAAGACACTTAGAAATTTAATGTTAGATAATGGATTTATCCCTTTAGAATCCGAGTGGTGGCACTATACTTTAAAGGATGAACCCTATCCAGATACTTATTTTAATGTGGAGGTAAAATCTGATGGAAACTAAATTATGGTCTGCTTTAATTGGTCTTTCTAAAACCGTGGATTCAAATCCAAAAACAGAAAACACAGACACAATTATTTTAGATTGTCTTCAACATCTAAGAAATCATACAGTTACACAAGATCTAATTGATACAGTACACAAAGAAAAAGACAAGATATCGCCAAGCTGCAAAACGTGCACACATCCTTGTGGCAATACAAGTGATTATGACATGTCTTTGATTAATGACAAGAAAAAGGAATTGATGAATCAAATCCTGAATTTAAGTGATATGAACTTCATCTATCGCGGTCTATGTTATTTAGGCTTTGACATTGATGATTCTTATATTGATGAATTGATAGAAGAGGTCAAGAAATAATGAAAAAAAGAAAAATTCGCTATGACCGTATTTTATTGCCTATCTTAATACTGTGTGTAATTATCTTTGGAATATCTTCATGTCATAAAACAGAAGAAACAAAAGTTCAATCAAAACCCATTCATACGACAACTGATGTTAGCATATAAATAGGACTAGTCAAAAAGAGAAAATTTACACCAGTGGTACAATAGAAAGAGGATGATTCACAGACGAAGGAAGGCAAAAGAAAATGGCAAATAAAAAGAAACAGTTTGATCAAGAATTTAAACAAAATGCAGTTAATTATTGTTTAACACATCCAGAACTAAGTCGTAAAGAATGTGCGAAAAATTTAGGTATTGGAGATAGTACTTTATATAGATGGAAGCAAGAAGCTAAAGCCAATAACAACCAGGCAACATTTAAAGGTTCAGGAAATCTAACAGAGACCGAGCTTGAAAACAGGCGTTTAAAACGTGAATTAAAGGATACGCAAGATGCTCTTGAAATTCTAAAAAAAGCCATCAGCATTCTGGGAGAATAACACAAGTTCTGTACTGTCTTGTCTCTGAAGAGTCTAAAGTCGACAAAGATTTTTCAGTGACTGGAGTGCTAAGTAAGCTACATTTGTCAAAATCAGGATATTACAATTATTTGCATCGAAAACCTAGCAAACAATCTATATCAAAGAAAAATAGAATTCAAACAATTCAAGCTATATATGACGATAATCATCAAATTTATGGTGCACCAAAGATAGCAAAAGAGATGCAAAAACAAGGTGAAAAAATATCGGAAAGAACAGTAGGCGTATATATGCGAGAAATGGGTATCAAAGCCTGTTACATTAAGCCATATGTAAAAACAACCTTTGATAGTGATTTTTCAACAAAGCTGCATAACATATTAAAAAGAGACTTTTCACCAAGCAAGCCCAATGAGGCATGGTGTACAGATATAACGTATATATTTACCTTAGAAGGATTTGTATACCTTACAAGTGTAATGGATCTATACTCAAGAAAAATAATTGCATGGACGTTATCAAAGACACTGGAAGTGGAAGAAGTGTTGAAATGTATAGAGATGGCTAGAAAGCGCAGAAAAACAGCAGATCCTGTAATTATTCATTCAGATAGAGGAGTACATTATACAAGCAAACTTTATAAAAAATTAACCAAAGGATTGATTCTAAGTTATTCAAAGAAAGGCACACCTTGGGACAATGCATGCATAGAATCTTTTCATTCAGTAATAAAAAGAGAATGGTTAAATCGTACTTTAATTTATGATTATGATCATGCATATGACTTGTGTTTCGAATATATTGAAACATTCTACAACACAATACGAATTCATAGTCATTGCGGTTATGAATCGCCAAATCAATATGAGAATAATTATTATTCAAAGCATTAAAATTTAAAATTTATCTATTTTATGAGTCCTTTTTCTTGACATAGTACCAGTTATCTGGAATTTCAACTTGTAATACTTCTTCAATTTCATCTTCTGATAAACCCATTTGTACATATGCATCATGAAGGTTTTGATATGCATTTCTAGCTTCATCAGATCCATAGTATTCATCGCCTGCTGCCATAAAAATATAAACAGCTACTTTATTTTCTGCCACTGAAGCATAATCTACATCCCATTTTGATGCACCATGCAAATAAGCTGAGTATAAATCTGGACGCATAGAAACTGCTTGTGACATAGTCTCTCCACCTGCTGAATAACCTCCTGCATAAACTCTTTTAAGATTTACCGTAAAATTATCTATAAAATACTCTGTAAGCTCAATCGCCTGATTAGCTGAGGTTTCTTGCCAATCGGTTAATTGCGCACTCACAACAATCATATCTTCATCAAGCTTTGTCCATGCCTGAAATCCATTCCAGCTGATATTAGATCCTGAAGAATCTTCTCCAAACCACATCATGTCATACCCTGGCATAATCATCATTAAAGGATATTGTTTATTCTCATCATATGTTTTTGGAAGATAGTAGCTATAATGGATTTCACTTGTTTCTCCTGCAAGAACTTGTTCAGCTATAATTCCTGTTTCTATGTGTGTTTCATTTGTTGTCATTATATCTTTATTAGATTCCTGATTACCTGTACAAGCAGTTAGTAAACATAGAGATAATAGAAATAGGCTTACTTTTATATGTTTCATATTAATATCCTAAAGATGTTAACCATACTTGTACATCTTCTGAAGCATCTGCCACATCATTTTCACTAACTGTATATCCATCAGTTACAACTGTAGCATTTGGTTCTAATTTTTTAATAGTCTCTATCGTACCTGAGAATTGACTACCGTTATGTACATTGAAAGGTACAATTGTTTTACCAGAAAAATCATAAGTATCAAAGAAACTATACAATGCCTGTGGCATATCATACCACCATGTCGGATATCCAATAAAGACAACATCGTATTGATCAAAGTTTTCAATCTCACTTGTTAGAACAGGTCTAGCATCTTCATCTTGTTCCTGTGATGCATAATCAATTAATTCTTCTCCATCTGCTGGATAAACTGTCTCTGTTTGAATAGAGAACAATTCTCCTCCTGTTCCTTCTTTAATCATATCTGCTACTGCTCTTACACGACCTACATCAGTACCATCTATAGTTGTATAGCTTGCGGAAGAAATCGCATCTACTCCACTATTTTCTGCTGCGGTAAAATAAGCAATTAATACACTATCTCCTTCTTTTGCGATTGTTTGTGATGTATGAGTACCATTATTTTCTATTTGATTCTGACTATTATCACAAGCTACAAGTGATACCATGAAAACTGTTGTTAGTAAAAGATATACAAAACGTTTCATAAGAATTTACCTCCCAATTATTCTTTCTTTATCTAACTTCATTTTATTGGACAAAACCTTATTTGCGAAGAAACTCCTTGTACATTAGTTTAAACCTAAAGGTTAACACTTTTTTTACTTTAAAATAATATTTTAACGAAAATAAAAAAGCCATCAATCTTTTGATTGACAGCTATATTAAGTCTTTTATTCATTTGGATTTCACTCATAATAATAGGGGATTTTTTTTAATTTTGAAAATTGTTCTGGATCATGTCCAAACATTATCCAAGCATTTTTTGCTTTTTTAATTTTTTGAATTTTCTCCAAACTTTTATCATAAGTTTCTATATCATTTAAAAAACCTGGATGAATAATTGGTGGCCCTAGATTTCTACTTGTATAACATGCATCACTACAAACAAGAATATTTTGATGTTTTAATTCAATTAATATTCCTTGAAGACCTTTAGTATGTCCATAAAAAGGTATTAATGTTACTCCTTCTATTAGACGATATTCTCCATCAATAAATTTCCATTTATTATGTAAAATCATTGGATTTTTTACATAAGCACCTCTATTATAGAGTTTATCTCCATTATTAATACATTCTTCCAGTTCTTTATTTTGTACATATATCGTTGCATGTTTAAATAAATCTATATTACCCGCATGATCAAAATGTAAATGAGACAATACAACAGTATCAATTTGTTCAGGAACAACATTACATTTAAGCAATTCTTTCTTTAATAACTCATGGTCTTTTCTACCTGTATCAAACAAAATCTTACCATTTTGATGTTCAATCAACAAAGCCCATGTTGGAATAGAAATAACTTTAGATTCTTCTTTATTTGTCACAGAGATTAAATCGTTTTCTTCTACATCCATATCTCCCAAAGATAATACATAAACACGCATATTATTTTCCTATATATCCAATAACTGTCTTGCCTGCATCTACATTATTTCCAACTTCAAGAAATTCATAAGATATTTCCTGTGAATTTGTTATTACTAGAGGAGTTATTAAACTTAAATTATTCTTTTCAAAAATTGAACGATCTAATTGAGTTAATGGATCATGTACTCGAACTTTATCTCCTTCTTTAACTAAAGAAGTAAAACCTAGTCCATTTAAATTCGCTGTATCCATTCCTATATGAATAAGAATTTCAGCACCGTTTTTTGTTCGAATTCCATAAGCATGCTTGGTTGGGAACACCATTGTAATTATACCTTCTACAGGTGAATATACAGTATTTCCATTAAATTTAAATGCAACACCATCACCCATGAGTTTAGAGGAAAAAACTTTATCATTTATTTGTTCTAAAGGAATACATTCACCATCAACTGGTGCAAATAATTCTATTTTTTTTGTTTTAGAAAATAATTTCATATATATCACCTACTTCAATATTTCTCCATTAGATTTGATTACATTCTTATACCAGTAAAAACTGTCTTTTTTTATTCTAGTATAATCTCCGGTTCCATCATCTTGTTTATTAACATAGACAAATCCATATCGTTTCGCCATTTCTCCAGTTGACATAGAAATTATATCTATACAACCCCAAGGAGTATACCCGATTAAATCTACACCATCTTCAATTGCTAGTTTCATTGCTTTTATATGTTCACGTAAATAATCAATTCTATACTCATCATGAATACTACCATCATTTTCTACAGCATCGTAAGCACCTAGTCCATTTTCTACTATCATAATAGGAACATTATATCTATCATATAAAACGTTTAATAAATAGCGCAAAGCATCTGGATCAATCTGCCAACCCCAATCATTAGCTTTTAGATAGGGATTTTCTACTCCTGCAATTAAATTTCCTCCTGTCTTTGCATTTACTTTTTTATGACTCACACAAGTACTATGATAATAGCTTATTGCATAAAAATCAGCTATTCCTTCTTTTAATATTTTCAAATCTTCATCTCTTATATCTAAAATAATACTTTCTTCTTTCCAAATTTGTTTTGTGTAGAAAGGATAATAACCTCTAAGTTGTACATCCGAACAATAATAATTCATTCGTCTCCAATGCTTTAAACTTAATAATGAGTCTTGTGGGTGACAAGTTAAAGGATAACTAGGAACCATCGCACTCATACATCCAATTTTAAATTCTTTATTTATTTCATGTCCTATTTTCACAGCTAATGCACTAGCTATAAATTGATGATGAAGTGCTTGGAATCGTAATGTTGGTATATCTACTTGTTTTGTAGCTTCTCTAGTTCCTTCATTCAAAATCCCTAATGCTATAAAATTTCCAAAAGGAGTAGTACCGCTATTAATTTCATTAAAAGTAATCCAATATTTTACTCTATTTTTATATCGATTAAATATAGTTTTGCAAAAACGAATATAATAATCTATCACTTTCCTACTTGCCCATCCATTATATTTTTTTGTCAATTCAAATGGCATCTCATAATGGCTTATTGTGACAATTGGCTGAATATTATACTTCTCTAATTCATCAAATACTTTATCATAAAATAATAATCCTTTTTCGTTAGGTATTTCTTCCATTCCAGTTGGAAAAATTCTAGTCCATGCAATAGACATACGATAAGCTTTAAATCCCATTTCTGCCATCAGTGAAATATCTTCTTTATAATGATGATAAAAGTCTGTGGCAGAATGATTAGGATATAATTTATCTTTTTCCCATTCTCTTGTTATCAATCTTGATTGTGCATAAGAACCAGATGTCATCATATCTGCAGTACTTGGACCTTTTCCATCTTCATTCCATCCACCTTCATATTGATTTGCAGCAGCAGCTCCACCCCACAGAAAATCATTTGGAAATATCATAATTAAACCTCCTTAACGTCTTCTTTATAGAAAATATATGTTAAAACAAAAGTTAGAATAATTCCCATTAACACACCTGCTACCATCCAAAGTAAATTAGACATTCCTCCAGCTATATAAACAGGTAAACCGCCTAATAAACCTGTACTTCCTGCTACTGAATAAGCACATGCATTTCCAATCGCAGCAATTAATGCTCCCATAAAGCTTCCTGCCATAGCACAATATAATGGAGTTTTTAGAGGGAAAGTAATTCCATAAAATCCTGGTTCTGTCACTCCTCCAACCATTGCTGTAATGCTACAACCGAAAGCTGTTGATTTTAAGGTTTTATCTTTTGTTTTTAATGCTACTGCTAAGCATGCAGCTCCTTGATCAATATTTGAAATAATCATTGCAGTTTCACAAATTCCTTCGAATCCCAAAGTAGCAAAAGAATTTAAAATATAAGGAACTAGTGCATGATGCATACCTGTCATTACCAACAAAGGCCATAGACAAGCTACTACAGCTACACCTAAGAAACCTATAGTGTTATATACCCACATAATTGCTGATGAAATATATGTACCTAATACATCTCCTAAAGGCCCAGTAACACATAAAGCAATTGGCATAATAATTAATAAGGTGATAAATGGTTCTAAAATTGAACGTAAAGAATCTGGAGAGTGCTTTGCGATAAATTTTTCAATTGGAACCATTAATGAAACGCTTAATAAAGCTGGGAAAATACTACTACCATAAGATGCGTTATAAATTGGTAAACCAAAAATACTTAAAGGTCCTTCTGCTAAACCAGAAATGAAATCAGGATGTAAGAACATAGCTCCTACAAGCATACCCATTGTCTGATTCCCACCTAATTTCTTAGCAGTATATCCACCTACAAAAACTGGTAAGAAATAAAATGGCGTATTTCCGACAAATGTTAAAACCGTATGAGTACTTGATCCTTCTGAAATCAGACCAGCCATTGTGGCTAATAGTACGAAAATTTGAAAAAATCCGCCTGCAATTAGACCTGGTATTACAGGAGTAATACATCCAGCTACAATATCCAAAATAGCAATTACAGGATTTTTCTTTTCATTATTACTAGTTTTTTGTGCTGACCCAGTATCTTGAAGATTATTTACTTCAACAACTCTTTTATATGCATCAGCAACAGTTTGACCAATTATAATTTGTAATTGATTTCCTGACCATTGTACACCTAAGCATCCTTCAATTTCTTCTATTTTTTTTGTGTCAACTTTAGTTGTATCATTTACATTTATACGTAATCGAGTGACACAATGTGTTACATACTGAATATTTTCTTTTCCTCCTACAAGTTGTACGATAGAATTGGCTAATTCGTCATATTTATTTTTTTTACTCATTCCATATTCCTCCATTTATATACATTTTTTAATTTTAAGAAGTTATATATGAATATATAGAGTTTGGCCAAATCGCAATATATTTTCATTTTCTATACTTCTTTTATATCTATCTAAACATTCATGTTTTGCGCATGACATGAATGGAATTTATGCTTTATTTTTTGTCTTTAACCTGTTTAAATGTAACATTAAAAACATAATTTCTTCATCATTACATTTCCATTGGTATTCTTTTTTTAAATACCTTTGTATATTCATACAACAAATGAATACGCCTGGATACTCTCTCCTCATTTGAGGAAGTAAACCATTATTTACTTCATTCGTTTGTGTATTTTTTTCCAGCCTTTGAATTAAAAAACGAGCATGTGTAATAAACCTTGAACAATAAAAATCTTCTTTATTAAATTTAATTCCTAAGCCTTTTTCCACTATTTTAATAATATCAGTAAGAATTTTAATTTCTTTCATTGTATTCTGAATATTATTTGATTCTTTCTCTGCATTGATAATATGTAAAGTAATACTTGCCACTTCACTTTCTGGAAAATTTTCTTTTAATTCCTCTTTCAATATTTTTATAGCTTCTTTAGCCACTTTTATTTCTTTAGGATAAAATTGATATAATTCATATTCTAAAGGATTTTTAACATCAAAGTTCTTTCTAATACGTTCTATTGCGAATTGAATATGATCTGCTAAAATTATTGGAAAATTAGTGTTTAATTCACATTCTAGTTTTAATTTTGCTAATTCATATATTTTAGTACAAACTATTACAATATCATTTGATAAATTTGCTAAAATATTAATATAGATAGGATCTATATCGTAGAATATCCTTTCAATTACTGATATATCTGTAAGCTCATATGGAACTTTAGGAAATCCTACACCCTTTCCCAAAATAATTATTTCCTTTTTATTCCCATTAATAGCTATCGCTGCATTTGTATTAATTCGCTTTACTATCTTCATTTCACTATTTTCCTTTCATGTAAATAAAAAAACCTCGGAAGCGTATAAATAACTTAAAAAAGCTATTTACAAGTAACGCCTCCGAGGAGTAACATCTTGTATTTATGTCTTTATTTTATACCTCACTGTAAGCGTTGTCAATAGATTTTAAAAATTTATAATTTATTTACCTTCCAATTATTCTTTCTTTATCTAACTTCATTTTATTGGACAAAACCTTATTTGCGAAGAAACTCCTTGTACATCAGTTTAAACCTAAACGTTAATACCAAAAAATATAAAAAAAAGACGAACATAGTAAGTACTTATGCTCGTCTTTTCTTTATTTATTTTTGTTCATCTACTGGAGGTACCATTACCGCATATTGATTCAAAAGCTCTGGTGTACTAATATAATAACGTTTATTTTTATTTAAAGAAGTGATTTCTTCCATCTCTTCATCTGTTAAAGTAAAATCAAATAAATCAAAATTATCTTTAATATGCTCAGGATTTTTAGATCCTGGAATTACAACATTACCCGACTGAATATGCCAGCGAAGAATAATCTGCGCATTACTTTTTCCATACTTTTCACCCAATTTACTAAATACTGGTTCCTCTAATAATGCTTTATCACCATGACCTAACGGATACCATGCCTGAATAACAATATCTTCCTGATTTAAGAAATCTTTTAATTTCTTTTCCTGACAATATGGATGTACTTCTGTTTGTAGAATAGCTGGCTTTATTTCACAAATATCAAGAATTTCTTTAATTTGTTCAATGTTGAAATTTGATAAACCAATAGCTTTAACTTTTCCTTCCTTATATGCTTTTTCCATTAAGCGATATCCTGCAATATAGTTTCCTGCAGGCTGATGAATTAATAATAAATCAATATAATCTGTTCCTAATCTTTCTAATGTTTTATCAACTGCATCTTCCTGTTCGTAGAAAGAAGGCCACAGTTTCGTCTCTAAGAAAATATTCTCTCTGGCAATACCGGATTTTTTCATGGCACGACCTACTGCTTTTTCATTTACATATGCATTTGCAGTATCAATCAAACGATAACCATAGGATAAAGCATGAGTACATGAGTTCTGCGCTTCATCTGGACTTAACATAAAAGTTCCGATACCTGCCATTGGCATTTTAACGCCATTATTCAATTTCACAAATTCCTGATTACTCATATTTGTCGTCTCCTCCACTTTTTAATGAATATATTATAAATCATGATTAATACAGACAGAAGTTTCTTTTGGTTAACCAGTAAATACCTTAAGGTTATAGCATTAGCTTACTGTTTCACAACATTTGTTGCCATAAACAGACCATTTATTTTTCCGTCCAGTGAACTTAAAGTATGGCAAATTACATATGGTCTATTCATATGATATTCACCTCTTTTGTCTTAGTAATCTGAGCGGCAACTAAATTCTTTCCATTTCGCATATTCTTCTGCTCTTACTTTCATCTCCTGATCTGCAAATGCAACTGCATCCGTACCAAGCAACAGTCGAAATGGTGTATTATCTGCCTCGACAGCCTGTACAATCATTTCTGCAGCCTTATTCGGATCGCCAGGTTGTGTTCCGTGAGTAGTATCTCTTCCAATTCTTCTTGCACCAGATGTCTCTTCATAATCTTCTATCACCGTTCTTGATTGTGTCAGGGAACGGCCTGCAAAATCCGTCCTGAAAGCACCTGGTTCAACAACCATTACTTTAATCCCCAACGGTGCAGTCTCTGCACGAAGTCCGTCCGATAACCCCTCAAGAGCACATTTAGATGCTGCATAATATCCCGAGCCCGGTGCTGTACGTATTGCTGCAATGGATGAAACATTTATAATTGCACCACTGTGGTTCCTTCTCATTTGTGGAAGTACTGCCTTCATCAATGCAATCGGTCCCCAGAAATTGGTATGAAACAACCTTTGTGTATCTTCAAATTCGCCTTCTTCTACAGCAGCCCGGTAACCATACCCAGCATTATTAACTAGCACATCAATACTGCCAAAATGCTCTATTGCTCTTTTTACTGTATTACTAATTGCCTTGTTATCCGTCACGTCCAAAGGAAGTACCAAGGCATTTTTAGGAAATTCTCTTTCAAATTCCGCAAGTGTATCTGTATTCCTTGTAGTTACAACGGCTTGATATCCTTTCTTCAGAACTGTTTTTGCAAGGCTTTTTCCAAGCCCTGTGGAACACCCGGTAATCAACCATGTTTTCATATGTGAAAATATCCTCCTTCTACTTTGTTAATTTTTTCCATGTTATCATATACATCCCAATCGTCACCGGCAGCATCAGCACCTCAATGATTAACTGCGTCCAAATCATACCATATAATCCCACAAGCCAATTCATCAAAAGAAGACATGGAATATTTAAAAGTCCCTGTCGGCATATGGTCAATATGGTGGATGAAGCTCCCTTACCCATTGCCTGCAGAGTATAGATAATGAGGGCATTCACTGCCGTGAACGGTACTGCAAGACATGCAATTCTAAGAAATTCTGCTCCCAATATGCTGGTCTGTTCTTCCTGAATGAAGGCTTGCATAATCCATGGTGCAAAGCTGAAAAAGCAGACTACAAACGATGCTGCGATTACCATAGCTGTCTTCCATGAAAACACAGAAATTTTCCGCATTCTCTTATAATTTTTTGCTGCATAATTGTATCCTACAAGCGGCATAAATCCCTGACATAGTCCCATGCAAATGCCTAACGGAAATAAATCAATCTTTTTTACAATTCCATATGCGGCAATCGGTATGTCTCCATAACCGGACGCAAATTTCACAATGACCATATTGGACGCGTTTGCCAAAGCTGTCGTCAAAGCCGACGCAAGTCCCACTGAAAATATCGGTCTCACAAAATGCAGTGAAAAATGGCAAATATTCAAAGACATTGCTGTCTGATTTCTCATCCTGTAAAAAATAGCCAAAAAGAAAATTACAGATGCAGTATTGGAACATGCCGTTGCGACAGCACTTCCTACAAATCCCATCCCCATTCCAAACATAAGAACCGGGTCTAAAATAATATTCAGTATTCCTCCAAACATCATGCCAGCACTTGCCTTTTGTGCGTGTCCCTCGCTCCTGAATAAGTGAGCTAATGTCATGTTCAACATGGTCGGAATTCCACCGATTACAACAACCCAAAGCAAATAAGTACATGCATAATTATAATTTTCCTCACTTGCTCCCAAAAAATGCAATAAAGGCATCCTGAAAATCAAGGAGCAAAGCGAAAACGAGAAAGTCACCACCATGCCTCCGTAAAAACAGAATGCTGACACTCTCTTAATATCACTTTTCTTATCCACCCCAAGCAATCTGGAAATCAGGCTGCTTCCACCAATTCCAAACAGATTGCCAAGAGCTGTCAATATATTAAACCAAGGATATACCAATGTAACTGCCGCAACCATGTAAGGATTACCAAGCTGTCCTATGTAGAAGGTATCAGCCAAATTGTAGATAATACTAACAATCTGGCTGATAATAGACGGAATCGCCAAGGTTGCAACTGCTTTATGAACCGGCATGGTTTCAAACAGTTCTTTTTCTTTTACTTTATCCATTTATTCCAAATTCGCTCCATCACTGAACGTATTTCCAACTTTTTCACCCATTTTTACATATGTATTATGTACCGGATCATAAGAAATAGCCTGCAATTTTGTAGCATCAATCATGCCATCCTCCCCCAATACACTATCATCGGCATTTACATTAACAATTTCTCCAATGATGTTTCCATCTTCGTTTACTTTTATTAATTTGCATTCCAGCGTCATAGGCAGTTCATCAATCAATGGAGCATCGACAAAATCGCTCTTTGTGGTATGAAAGCCCGCACGTTCCAGTTTATCTTCTACTTCATTTGCAGACACCAGACCAACATAATCAGCCTCCACTACATGTACCGTATCTGCAAAGCTGATCGTGAAAGCTCCTCTTTTTTTGATATTCTGAGTTGTTTTATGGCTTTCGCTCAGGCACAGCACTACTTTATCACTGTCATAAATACCGCCCCATGCGGCATTCATTGCATCTGCCTTGCCATTTTCATCATAGCTGCCAATAATCAGTACCGGCAGCGGATAAAACCATGTTTTCTTTCCAAAATTCTTTCTCATAATATTACTCCCTTTCTTTTATTGCTGTACCACCAAATACAGCTGACATTTCCATTGTATCTAAAGCTTTATCAATTGCATCAACTTCTTCTTTTCTTAGTTGGATATTTACAGCTTCTGCATTTTCTTTCATTCGATCCAATTTACGAGTACCAGGAATAGGTACAATATATGCTTTTTTTCTTAACATCCATGCTAGAGATATTTGTGCAGGTGTTGCCTGTTTATCATTTGCCAATTGGTGTAATAATTTCAATAATTCTGCATTTTTATCAATGGCTTCTGATGTGAATTGAGGCATTACATTACGATAATCTGTTTTTGCCTCAAAGATTGCATCTTTACCATATTTTGTAGTAAGGAACCCATTTGCTAGAGGTGAGAATGCCACAAATCCGATATTCAATTCCTCTAAAACTGGAAATAAGCTTTCATGCCAGCGTGCCATCATAGAATAGCGATTTTGTATAGCTGTTACTGGACAAACTGCATGGGCTCTTCGAATCGTATCTTCATCAGCTTCGGACAATCCCCAATGAAGTATTTTTCCTTCTTTTATTAAATCATTCATTAAGCTCGCAACTTCTTCTATAGGAACATTTGGATCAGAACGATGCTGATAATACAAATCAATATGATCTGTTCCTAATCTTGTAAGAGATGCTTCTAAAGATGCACGAATAACACTTGGTCTTGAATCTGGAACTAAAGGTTTATTTACCTGTGTACTTTCCTCATCAAGACGAATACCAAATTTTGTCGCAATTACAACTTTATCTCGATATGATTTTAAAGCTTCACCTACAAGGATTTCATTTTGATGAGGATCCTCTGGTGTTCCATATACTTCTGCAGTATCAAAAAATGTATATCCTAAATCTATAGATTTCTGAATTAATTCAATAGCTTCCTTCTTATTTGTTGGTTTTCCATAGGCATGAGAAAATCCCATACATCCAAGTCCTATAGAAGATACTTTTAATCCATTTCCTAAAATTCTTTCTTCCATATTACTCTCCTAGCGATGAAAATTTGTAAATACTTGTTGTTCTTTTTCTGGTAATCCCATTTGTTGTTTACCTAATTGAATACTTTTCATTAAGAATGCCATATTCCTTCCTAATGTTCTCATGGTTTGAAGTCCTTCTTCATCTTGTAAGACTTCTTCCGGACTTCCTCCATATACCATATTCCAATATTGACTACTTACTACTGGCATTCCTGTCATTGTAAAGTATTTATTTAACATATCAAATGTTGCGGTATTTCCACCACGACGACAAGAAACTACTGCTGCACCGACTTTCATTGTTTTATCAACATTTAAAGTACTAAAGAATAATCTATCTAGAAAAGCAACTGCTCCCCCTGCTGGTGATGCAAAGTAAACTGGAGAACCAATAACAAAGGCATCAGCTTCTGCAAATTTTGGAGCGACTTCATTGACGATATCATCAAAAATGCACTTACCACTTCCAGTACTATGACATTTACGACATGCTATACAGCCACGAATATCTTTGTTTCCAATTTGAATTATTTCTGTTTCGATACCATTTTCTTCTAATGTTTTTGCCAATTCACTCAAAGCGGTAAACGTACACCCTTTAGGTCTAGGACTTCCATTCACTAATAATGCTTTCATGATATTACCTCACTTTCAGTTTGTATTATAAGACTATCTATTCTCTTATTGAATTCTCTTTTTGTTCATTAGTTTATACCTTTAGATATAAACTAAACTTTAATACTTCATATAACGAAGCCATACAACATTTTGATTAATTGCATTCATATCTTTTAATGCAAAGGAAATAGGTGATTTCGATGGTAAGAAATTTCCCTTTTCAAATATTGATACACTTGTAGTATTACCATCTGTTACTGGTGCAATGATGATACTTAGTTCATCAATGAGATTTTCTTGTGCAAATGAATAATTCATATACCCTCCACCAGCAACCATTAATCGATCAATTGAAAATATTTCAAATAGTTTCTTTAAAAGAAGATGACAATCTAATTGATCTCCCACACCTACAAAAATATAGGAAATCTCTAAATCTCTTAAATATGCAAGATAAGCATCCGATACATTTTTAGATAATACTTCTACAATATGTGCTTTTGGTCTATTTTTCTTTTCTATATATTTTGAATGAAATGCCAGCTCTCCATGTAAATCAATCGATATCACATAAGATTCAGCATCATTCATTACTATATGGTCTTCTCTTGGATATTCATCTAGTATATCATTTAATTCCTTTATATAACCATCAGCGTAGGTTGTGACCATAGTTGTAGTGCCATATATTGTTGCCTTACAATGATAGGATTCTCGTATTTTCGCATATTCCTGTAGTGCTAAAACACATTCTGGTGTATGCATATATTCTCCATCAATTTTGCCATCTAATGATGTTAACATATGGCATACAACATAGGGCAGATTTTTATTTTCTTTATTCATACTTTCACACTTTCTAGTCATTGCTTTCAAATATATTTGTTAACCAATTATCATACACATTTATCCAATTTCTTTCAGCTCCAAATCCATGAGGAGTATCTTCTAACTGCAATCGTTCTACAGATGCTCCTGCTTTTTCTGCCGCATCTGCATTCGCAAGAAATTGATCATAAAAAGGATCTTCTGTTCCGTAACAATAGAAGGTTGGTGGCAGATTTCCAGAACGTAATAAATCTACGTCTGTCGTTCCTACACTTAAACGACCATAGAATGAATAAATCATTCCACATGCAGAAGCATTCGCGAACATCTGATCAAGCTCATCACTCTGATAGGTTGAATCTAATGTGCTTCCATTAATCTGATCATCAAAGTTCAATAACATTTCTCCGCTTAAAATACCACCTGCAGAAAATCCCATTACTGCAATGTCCTTTTAATCAATACCGTAATCATCTGCATGATAGCGAACAAATCTTACCGCACGAACTAAATCTAAAGCTCCTTCTTGTTGGATATATGGTTGTAATTGATAATCAACTACAAAGCTTTGATAACCTAACTCACTTAATTTTTCCGCAACATTAACCCCTTCATTTTGATTACTTCGAAATTGAAAAAATCCTCCAGGACAAACTAGAATAGCTCCTTTAATTGGAGTACCTTCAGGTACTGGAAAATTAGTTATATATGGTTGAAAATCCGAATCACCAAAATAATTTCCTGTATTTTCTGTATAGTTTGTTATTGTAGGAACATTATCTTCTTCCCATAGATAGAAAACCTGCTGAACATTCGGTTTTACAGTTACAGATAATACAGTATTGCCTGTTTCATTTTCTGGTGTGGACAGTTTTTCCTCTTGATCACTTTCTAAACCAAATACTGAATCAATATCATTATCTATCTCTTGATTACTACACGCGACAATCGTAAACATCATACATAATAAACAAAATATTAAAATAAGTTTACGCATATAGCTTGACTCCTTACTTTTTAGAATTCTAAATCATTCAGCCATTTAACAATTGTATCTTCACTATTCACTACATCATCACGTGGGATAGATAAACCATATTCACTTATAATCGCATTAGGTTGTAGTTCTTCAATTGTATTTATAGTATTTGAAAAGCCACTACCACCATGAGGACAGAAAGGAATAATTGCTTTTCCTGACAAATCATACTCTTCTAAGAATGTATAAAGGGCCTGTGGCATATCACCCCACCAATTAGGATAACCTAAAAAAATCGTATCATAAGCATCAATATTTTCTACATGTGTAGATATCACAGGGCGAGCATTATCATCTTGCTCTTGTGCTGCCCGATCTACTAAAGCCTCATGATTTAATGGATAGTCTTCTTCGGTTTTTATTTGAAATAAATTTCCACCAATTGTTTTATTAATTACATTAGCAATGTATTCTACATTACCAAAAACTTGGTTATCTTTTACTACAATACTGGCACCCGAAACTGCATCCACATTATCCACATCTCTGTCTTCTGGCATACTAAAATATGCAATTAGTACTTTACCATCTCTATTTACAAAAAAATCATTATTTATGGAATCTTCTGTATTTGTTGGTTTTTGATTAGCAGTAGAATCACCTACATCATTTCTTTCATTGCTACAGGCAATTAACCCTAAAGCAACTGTTGAGACTAATAAAATAGATAATATTTTTTTCATAGAGAATCGCTCCTTACAAATCTAAACCTGAAATCCAATTCTCCACTTCACTTTCTGAAGTACTAGATGTAAATCGTTCACCTTCTAACCAATTTCCACTTCCAGCCATTTTTTCTAATAAATCGCCACTTTCACCTAAACCACTACTAGAAGATGTACAGAAAGGAATGACTGTTTTCCCAGTAAAATCATTGTTTTCGACAAAAGAATTAACCGGCCATGCGGCAATACCCCACCAGATTGGATAATAAAATGTAGCCAGTTCCCCTCATGCGTTGATTTTACTGGGTTTAACTGTATACAAAACTGTGTTTACTGTTACTATCTTTCATTCTTTTCCAAAATAGCTTT
>OFMP01000356.1_pt1 | contig 32831 bp, 29 predicted proteins | sample 1541841 | NCBI WGS metagenome assembly OFMP01 (sample SAMN04209226, study PRJEB22552) | human gut metagenome | biome: gut; material: feces | host: Homo sapiens | place: USA: Oklahoma
CTGCTTCAAATTGGAAGGCGAGGCAAACGATTACTTGGGCAAAGGGTTGAGCGGCGGACTGATTTCCGTGCGACCACCCGTACGCTCCAACTTCGATGCGGAAAAGAACACAATTGCGGGCAACACGCTGCTCTACGGTGCCACGAGCGGCGAGGTCTATATCAACGGCTGGGCCGGCGAACGGTTCGCCGTACGCAACTCCGGAGCCATCGCCGTCGTGGAAGGTGTGGGAGACCACTGCTGCGAATACATGACCGGCGGACGCGTGGTCGTGCTGGGCGAAACCGGGCGAAACTTCGCCGCCGGCATGAGCGGAGGCGTGGCATACGTTTGGGACAAAGACCACACGTTCGACTACTTCTGCAACATGGAAATGGTGGAACTTTCGCTTTTGGAAAACTCCACCTCACGCAAAGAGCTACATGAACTTGTCCGCCAACACTACCTTTACACCGGTTCTACCCTGGCCCGTACCATGCTGGACGACTGGAACCACTACGTGGACGAGTTCATACAAGTCACTCCCATCGAATACAAACGCGTATTGGCAGAAGAACAGATGCGCAAGCTGCAACAAAAAATAGCTGACGTACAACGGGATTACTAACAGATTCGACAAACGACAAAAATAAAGAAAAAAATGGGAAACCCTAAAGCATTCCTTACCATACCGCGGCAGGAAGCCGGCTACCGCCCGGTACACGACCGCATCAACGACTTCGGCGAAGTGGAACAGACCCTGAACACCAGCGAGCGCAAGCAGCAGGCCTCACGCTGCATGGATTGTGGCGTACCGTTCTGCCATTGGGCGTGTCCTTTGGGCAACCGTCCTCCGGAGTTCCAAGACGCACTCTACAAGGGCAAATGGGAAGAAGCGTACGAAATCCTGTCCCAGACCAATGATTTTCCGGAATTCACCGGACGCATATGCCCTGCCCTGTGCGAGAAGAGCTGTGTGCTTAAACTTGCCGTCGACGCTCCTGTCACCATCCGCGAAGACGAGGGCGCAATTGCCGAGACAGCATTCCGCGAAGGATATGTGGTGCCGCGGCAGTATCAACGCAACGGCAAAAAAGTGGCGGTAGTGGGCAGCGGTCCCGCCGGACTGGCAACAGCCAACCAATTGAACCGCCGCGGCTACGACGTCACCGTGTTCGAACGCCGCGAGGCTGTTGGAGGGCTGCTCCGCTTCGGCATTCCCAATTTCAAGCTCAACAAAGCCATCATAGACCGCCGCGTCGATGTGATGAAGGCAGAAGGCATAACTTTTGAGGTGAATGCCGACATCGACATCCTCAATCTTCCCAAGGGATTCGATGCCTATGCCGTCTGCACAGGCACCCCCCAGGCGCGCGACCTCAACATTCCCGGACGCGACCTCAACGGTGTGCATTTCGCGCTCGACCTGCTGAGCCAACAAAACCGGGTGCTTGCCGGACAGACATTCTCAGCCGACGAGCGGGTGACGGCAAAAGGCAAGCGAGTGGTGGTAATCGGAGGAGGCGACACCGGCAGCGACTGCATAGGCACGAGCATCCGTCAAGGCGCCGTGGCTGTGACGCAGATTGAAATCATGCCGAAGCCTCCGGTAGGCAACAACCCAACCACCCCATGGCCACAGTGGCCGCAAGTGCTGCGCACAAGTTCGAGCCATGAGGAAGGCTGCGAGCGAAGGTGGTGTCTGTCGTCGACCAGATTCATCGGCAAGGACAACAATGTCACCGGAGTGGAGGTGGAGGAAGTGGAATGGACGCCAAACCCCGAAGGCGGACGCCCGCAGATGAAACCCACCGGCAAAAAGGAAGTCATCGACGCTGACCTTGTGTTGCTCGCCATGGGATTTCTTAAGCCCCAGCAACCCGAATTGCCCGGCAACGTGTTTGTGGCAGGCGACGCAGCCACAGGGGCAAGTCTTGTGGTGCGGTGCATTGCCGCCGGACGCCAAGCGGCAGCCGACATCGACAAATATCTTAAAACCAAACAAGTCTAAAAAAACGATACTATCATGTGTGGTATAGCAGCAATCTTCAACATCAAGAGCGACGTTTCGGCATTGCGTCCCAAGGCATTGGCAATGTCAAAAAAAATACGCCACCGCGGTCCTGACTGGAGCGGCATCTATTGCGGCAAGTCTGCCATTCTCGCCCACGAACGTCTTTCAATCGTCGACCCCGAAAGCGGCGGCCAACCATTGTTCTCCCCCGACCGCAAGCAGATTCTTGCAGTCAACGGCGAGATTTACAACCACCGCGACATCCGCCAGCGCTACGAAGGCAAATACGACTTTGCCACAGGGTCTGACTGCGAGGTGATCCTTGCGCTCTACCGCGACAAAGGCATCGACTTTCTCGAAGACCTCAACGGCATCTTCGCCTTCGCACTGTATGATGAGGAAACCGATGATTTCCTCATTGCCCGCGACCCCATAGGCGTGATTCCGCTCTACATAGGCCATGACAACGAAGGGCGCGTGTACTGCGCCAGCGAGCTCAAAGCCCTTGAAGGCTTCTGCGACGAGTATGAGCCATTTTTGCCAGGACATTACTACCGCGGCAGCGAAGGCAAGATGGTCCGCTGGTATAAACGCGACTGGATGAGCTACGACGCCGTCAAAGACAACACCGCCGATGTAAAAGCCCTGCATGACGCCCTTGAAGACGCCGTCAGACGGCAGCTGATGAGCGACGTGCCCTACGGTGTGCTGCTTTCCGGAGGACTCGACAGTTCGGTAATTTCCGCCATTGCCAAAAAATTTGCCGCACGCCGCATCGAGACCGACGACAAGAAAGAGGCATGGTGGCCTCAACTCCACTCTTTTGCCGTAGGATTGAAAGGCGCGCCCGATTTGGCAAAAGCCCGTGAAGTGGCAGACTATATAGGCACCGTGCACCACGAAATCAACTACACTATCCAGGAGGGTCTCGACGCCGTGCGCGATGCGATATATTTCATCGAGACCTACGATGTCACCACCGTTCGCGCCTCCACGCCGATGTATCTGCTCGCCCGCGTAATCAAGAGCATGGGCATAAAGATGGTGCTCAGCGGCGAAGGCGCCGACGAGGTGTTTGGAGGCTACCTTTACTTCCACAAAGCACCCGACGCACGCGCATTTCATGAAGAGACCGTGCGCAAGCTGTCGAAGTTGCACCTCTACGACTGTCTGCGTGCCAACAAGTCGCTGTCGGCATGGGGCGTTGAAGGACGCGTGCCGTTTCTCGACAAAGAATTTCTTGACGTTGCGATGCGGCTCAATCCGGAATCCAAGATGTGTCCCGGCAAAACCATCGAGAAGCGCATAGTCCGCGAAGCCTTTGCCGACATGCTCCCAGAGAGCGTCGCTTGGCGACAGAAAGAGCAATTTTCCGACGGAGTGGGCTACAGCTGGATCGACACCCTCAAAGAAGAGACTGCAGCAGCCGTCACCGAAGAACAGATGGCGCATGCGGCAGAACGATTCCCCATCAACCCGCCGCAGAACAAGGAAGAATATTACTACCGCACCATCTTTGAAGGATATTTCCCGTCCGACAGTGCGGCTCGCAGCGTGCCGAGCGTGCCGAGCGTGGCATGCTCCACCGCCGAAGCCCTCGCCTGGGACGCCTCGTTCCGCGGTGTCAACGACCCCAGCGGCCGTGCCGTGGCGGGTGTTCACGATGATGCCTACACAAAGGAGCACACTGAAAAAGCCAACACCATATAGGCGTGGAAAGCCATCGGCCTCCGCAGCCACGGGTATGACTCGTTTTATAGGTAAATACAAAAACCAGCATTCAAGATTTGTCAACGTCAGGAAATAGTTTTGACGATTGCCCTGCGGCAATACTTTTATAGACAAAAGGACTGGCACGGGGTGTCAGTCCTTTTGTTTATATATGCTCAACGTAAAAAAGACGGAATACGCGAGCGATGCGGCTATTCTACCACTATCTTCCGTGTCTTGCCTGCCACGGTGACCTCTACTCCGGAAAAGCCCTTATGTTGCTGAATTCATTCCAGACTTCCGCCCGCATATAGGCGGCAACAGATCCTTCCGGAACAATCAACTCGCAGTTAGTTTTATTGACTCCGTCAAACACTTCGGAATCACACACTGGCGGAATTTTAGCCAACGATGTTATCTTCACCAAGCCAGTGCAACCTTCGAAAGCAGACCGCCCGATGCTCGTCACGCTGTCAAGCAATGTCAGTTCAGTCAATTCGCTGCAATAATAGAAAGCGGAATTCCCGATGCTCGTAATGCTGTTTGGTATGATACTGTTTTTGCATCCTGCAATCAATGTGTTGGTTTTCTTATCAATTATTGAATTGCAATTATCACGGGAGTCATAGCGACTGTTTCCACTCTCTACTGTTATCTTTTCTAATCCGCTGCAATATGTGAAAGCAATATCCCCGATGCTACTCACACTGTTCGGCAATATAAGTTCGGTCAAGCCAGTGCAACCATAGAACGCACAATCCCCGATGCTCGTCACGCTGTTAGGCAATGTCAGTTCGGTCAAGCCACTGCAACCGCGGAAAGCACCATCTCCTATGCTCGTCACACTGTTCGGCAATGTCAGTTCGGTCAAGCCACTGCAACCGCGGAAAGCACCATCCCCGATGCTCGTCACGCTGTTAGGCAATGTAAGTTCGGTCAATCCAGAGCAACCATAGAACGCAAAATCCCCGATGCTCGTCACGCTGCTCGGCAATATAAGTTCGGTCAAGCCGCTGCAATCAACGAAAGCAGCATTTCCGATGCTCGTCACGCTGTTCGGCAATATAAGTTCGGTCAAGCCACGGCAACCTTCGAAAGCATTACCCCCGATGCTCGTCACGCTGTTCGGCAATGTCAGTTCGGTCATGCCACGGCAACCCAGGAAAGCAGATTCCCCGATGCTCGTAATGCCATATTTGACTGTCGCTTTTCTTATTTCATAATCCTTAAAAGGCGAATCGTCATAGCCATTGTTCCACATTTCGCCACTTCCTGACAACGTGAGGTTGCCTGAATCGTCGAGAGTCCATGTTATTGAATCTCCACAACGCCCGGTTGCTGCGGCAAATGCATTGGCACACATTAGCACCGACGACAAAAAGGCTATCGTCAGAATCGTAATTTTCCGTTTCATTACTATTTGTTTTTAGAGTTTTCAGTTGTTTTTTTATATTTCCAAATTATATGTGCCGGCATCAAGGATTATTCCGATTTTCCTCGATTACCGCCACAAAGCGAATGTGACATCGTGTTGGCGCAATCGGCGACAGTGCCGCTAAGTGAAATGTTTAACCATGGATTCTTCATAATTTTGCAATTTGTTTTTCGAATTTACAAATTTAACAAACAAGAACACAATAATTACCCTCCCATAGTTAATTTTAGCTAATTATATTGCAAAACATTTTTACATAGGCTTGGCGCATTGGCGTGTTGTCGGTAAGAATAAATCTGTCAAAGTCAGGAAAGGATTAGCGACCGATTCCATTGCTGCCATGCAAATATAATCAAATGCATTGGCACACAAAAGCGCTTTTTTCGGGTTTAGATACACGTTTATAATGTATTTATCGTTATATTTGCACTGAAACTCTTCGATATGACATTACAAAAGTGGATAAAGGATAGAGCAATTCATGGGTTTCCTACGTTTTCCATAGAGGACGTGAGGGGAACGGGAATATGCTCTTCCGAGCAAATCCTTCAGAACGAACTATACAGACTCTGTAACAACAAGACCATAGTAAATGTATATAGAGGCTTCTATGTTATCATTCCTGTTCAATATGTATTACGTGGTTCCGTTCCAGCTACCTACTATATCGACCAGTTGATGTCCTATCTCAAAAAGCCCTACTATGTATGTATGCTCAGTGATGCCGAGTTTATCAATGACACGTAATCCCTTTTGCAACCAGGCATAACATTCAAGGCAAGTGATGCCTATCCCATTATTTACGAGACTTTTATTGATAAAATGAAAGGGAAAAGAGATTAAAATCTCATTTTTTCCAAACCTCTGCCACAGATTGGCGTACCCTTGATGTACTTTTGCAGAAAAAATCAATGATTATGGCTAAAAACGCTGAAAACAGAACCATTTTTTCCGTTCATTCCGAAGTCAGTTTCTTCGGAAGCGCTTCTTGTCTGGCTCATCAACTTTCTTGATTCTGACAAAAAGTACAGCCAGTGTAAACATGTCCTTTTCGACAATCTCTTGCTAAAAATGGAGGATAAAGGTAAGTCTGTATCTGATATGGCTGACAACTATAGAGGACAAAGTTTGATAACAAAGTACGTCTGGGTGATAGAGACCATCTATCGCAGACGTAAGATCTCGTTCAAGGAACTGAAAGAGCTGTGGCTTCGCGATGACATCAGCAGAGGTGTGGATATTCACAAACGCACCTTTGACAACTGGCGTTATGTCATCTGGGATATGTTCGGCATCAACATAGTCAATGAGAACCGTGGCGAATACCGTTACTATATCGAGAATGAGGAAGACATCAGCAAGAACGGACTCCGTTCCTGGCTCTACAACACTTTCTGTGTGAGCAATGCCTTAGCAAACAGCCAAAGAATTAAAGACCGTATCATTCTCGAACATGTGCCGTCTGGTCAAGACTACCTTCAGCCCATCATCGAGGCGATGAAGGAAAACCGTGTGTTGAATATGACCTATCATAGTTATTGGAAGGATGAGGAGAACAACTTCGATGTGCAGCCGTATTGTGTGAAACTGTTCCGACAGCGTTGGTACATGGTAGCTCGCAGCACCTATTCCTACTATTACGAGAAAGGTCCACGTATCTATTCCCTTGACCGGATCAAATATATTCATGCAACAGACGAAACTTTTGAAATGCCCAAAGACTGGACGGCAAAGGACTTCTTTGATGGCTGCTTTGGAATCATTCCTGAACAGTCTGTCAAAATCCAACCTGTCAAGTTGAAGGTCTCAGCAGGTCAGGCCAACTACATCCGAGACCTGAAGATGCACGAGTCACAGGAAGAGATAGAGCGTAACGAGGAATACAGTATTTTTACTTTCAATATTCGTCCAGGGTTTGATTTTCAGCAAGAACTACTTTGGAACGGTGAAGATGTAGAAGTGTTGGAACCTTTCTGGCTCCGTAAGGAGATTGCCGGAAAGATAAAAAGAATGTGGAACAAATACAAAGATGACCTAAAATGAAAGATTTTGCAGCTATAGATTTTGAAACAGCAAACAATGAGCGGAGTTCTGTATGTTCCGTGGGGATTGTCATTGTTCGCAATGGCGAGATTGTAGATACGTTCTATTCTCTCATCCAGCCTGAGCCGAACTATTATAATTACTGGTGTTCTCAGGTTCATGCCCTCTGTCATGAAGATACTGACGATGCTCCTGTATTCCCAAAAGTCTGGGCGCAAATAGAACCTGTGATAGAAGGTTTACCACTTGTTGCTCACAACAAGCCTTTTGATGAAAGTTGTCTGAAGGCCGTGTTCCGAGTCTATCAGATGGACTATCCTGGCTATGAGTTTTACGATACCCTTTGTGTTTCACGGCTTGTGCTTCCTGATTTGGAGAACCATCAGCTTCAGACTGTTGCCGCCGCCTGTGGTTATGAGTTGGAAAACCATCACCACGCACTTGCTGACGCAGAGGCATGTGCATGGATAGCAAGAGAAATTTTATAAATACACGAAGAGGAGAATACATACATAAGCTGAGAGATACTATATTAATTAATTTTTGAGAAATATGGCATGGATTGACTCACATTTAGAAAAGTTTATAATAGAAAACTTCCCTGACAGAAAAGTTTATGCCTACCATGAATGTCGTACATGGCAGTCAAGCAGGTATTTATATGTTACAACCGTATTAAAAGAAGACCAAGATCTCCATTATGAATATATAGGCGGTTCTGTTGAGTTACATCTTGAAGGAAAATATCAAAGTACGGACTATAAGAATTTTGCAAAGGAGTTGAGATTTCAAACCTCACGAAATCCAAGATTGCATTGGTTAGGTTGGCAAGGAAGAAATCAGTGTCGATGCAGAATAGATGCTCCAACTGATGACTGGGAACAGCTTTTGATTGCATTCAAAGACATAATGAGTATTTTCGACCCAATCATTGAGAAGATAATAAGTCGAACTACTATTAATCCTTGTGTGGAACCATATAAGGGTGAAACTGATTTTTCGGAAGAGGGACTAAATAACGATGAAGTCTGTCTCTCTACGTGTTCTTTGGGAAAATTATTTGGAAACAATCTTGTCATACCAGATTACCAAAGAAACTATTGCTGGGAGGACAAACAGGTCAAAGCCCTTTGGGAAAGTCTTAAAGAGATTCCCCATGAAAGTGAATACCACTTAGGTACAATCATCTTGCAGAAAGACCAGAACGGCAATTATGCAGTTATTGACGGGCAACAAAGATTGGTTACACTGACCCTTATAGCCCGTGAGCTACATTATCAGGGCAGTATGCCTTTGCTGAAACAGAAATTCCTATCAGAAAACTCAAAGAAACATATAGCAAACAGCAGATGGTTGATAAAGCATTTGGCATCAAGGTCATATGATGAGACATTATGCAGCAGAATCATAAACCAATTGATATTCACTGTACTCATTCTAAAGGAAAGCCGATTGGATCTGGCATACACGTTCTTTTCAAATGAGAACTCCAAAGGTGTGCCCCTGTCCGACTTTGACTTGCTAAAAGCCCATCATCTACGCTATATCTTCATAGAAAAGCAAGCGGAGCATTTGGCGAGCAGATGGAATAATCTGATTGAGAATGAATACTCCTATCTGGAGAAAACTCTTGCAACTCATTTGTTCCGACTAAGAAAATGGATGAGGAAAAATGACTTCAATCCTGATGAACGCTTCTGCGTTAAAGAAGAATTTTCTTCTGCCCTCATTCTCCCAGAGATACCTCCTTTTGGAGAAAAATTCGTTTTTTACGAGAAAATACAAGGTGGCTCTCACTTCTTTGCATATACAGAACATTTCGTGAAAAGATTTAAGCAGTTCTCCCAAACGCCCCAAGTACTGGCTTTGCGAAATCATCTTAAATGGGAGTCTCATTGGAAATACGCCGATATTATTGAAACGCTGCTATTCGGTTATTATCTAAAATTTGGTGAGCAGTATTTTGCGGAGGCTTTGTTCTGCATATCTGGGTATATTGCCCAACATAGATATGAAGCAACCCGCGCGTTGGCTTATAAGATAAGGGAATACGCGAAAGATTCAGAAATAGTAATGATGATAGACCAGGCATCTTCACCGACCTTCTTCCTGGCTGAGTGTGTTTCCTCTATCAAGAAAAATGGAAGAGACGTTGAAGAACAAGGTATAGCCATGAGATTCTATCAGCGTTTACAAGATATGTTCTCTGAACTGTATAATTATTTTACCGATTTGACAATTATTGAAAAGTACAATAATGAATACCTATAGATATACTCCAGAAAAGATCGTTGAGGAAAAGCTATATTTCTCTATTCCACTCTATCAACGTTTGTTCTCCTGGGGAGAAGAACAAGTCAAAGGTTTGCTTTACGACCTAAAGAATCATTTTGACCCAGACATTGATAATGGCACACCATATTATCTGGGAATGTTGTCCTGTATCAAGTCAGGAAATCACTATGATTTGATAGACGGACAACAAAGATTTACCGTGATGATCCTTTTGGCTATTGTCTTACGCAACTATTACAAGGAATGGAACGGTTTCTTGGATGGCGGTAAAAGACTAAGGTTTATATCCAGAACTAAAGATAACGAGTATCTAACTGCCGTAATTCAAGAACAGGCTGAGTTTTTTGATCCAAATAGAAAAATGGAGGAGGGTAAACAGTTGATACTTGATTTTATGGAATCTCAATTATCTTCCGACGATATGCGAGAAGCCTTTGCTAAGAGTATTTACAACAGACTGCAGTTCTTCTTCTCCGTACTACCTGAATCATATGCCAACAATCCCGCTTCGTTAAATAAGTATTTTGAAGCAATGAACGCTGGAGGCAAAGGCTTGGAACAGCATGAGATTTTAAAAGTGAGACTTATGCAAGGCGAGGAAAACAAAGAGCATCTTACACGAATCTGGAATGCTGTGTGTGATTTGAATAAGCCTTTGATAAAACGAGACGAGAAGGATCTGGAGGAACAATACCGTTCCAAGTATAAACAAGCCATTGATTTATGCAGAAATCACCGATTCAATGAAACATTTAACTTGTGTGAATGCTCTTACGATTCAGAAGACAACAATGAAATAGGTGATATAGAAGCTAAGCAACAGGACTTCAGACAGTCATTTACCGAAACGGGAGAACGGAGTTTTATAACTTTCCCAGAATTCCTTATGATGGTTATTGACATATATTTGAACTTATCTGGCACATATTCTTTCTATAGGAATGAACTGTTGAATATATATGATTCTCATTCCATTCCTGACAAACAAGACTTTTACAATCAGCTTCTTTTCTACCGATTGCTGCTTGACTATTATATTGTTTATAAAGAAGGTGGTGAAACTGCAAACAAGTATGACATCGTTTTCAAGGAAGGTTCATCAGCAGAGGCATTGAAGCAATACCAATCAATGCTTTATGTGTCTCAAACTCCATTTTATAATTGGTTGAAGCCTGTTTTGGAAAGATTGCATAATGAGCCTGTGCGTGATACAGACGAACTATTATTGTGGCTTAAAGAGATCGACAACTCTCTCCACACACTTCCAAAAGATGTGAATGAAATGACTTATGATAATGGCATTGACAGATACTGGTTCTGGAGGTTGGACTACTATTTGTGGGAACAAAAAGAGAGCTTCTTCAAAACAGAGGAAGAGAGACAAATAGTGGACGAATATGTATTCAGAGCTAACCGTTCCATTGAACACCTTCACCCCCAACATCAAGAGAATAATGATGTATGGGACAATGACGATATTCATTCATTCGGTAATCTAGCAATGATTTCACAGAGCTTTAATTCTCAACAAAGCGACGATCCTGTGACTGTCAAATTCGCCCGCATTTCAGATCAAGCTCATAATCACGCTCTTCAAAGTCTCAAACTATATAGAATGTATCTTGATGCAAAAGGAAATCCCGATGGATGGACAATAGATAAGATGGAAGTCCATAAAAAGGAAATGTATGAGCTTCTAAAAAGTACATATTCTTCTGAAGTCAAACAAATAATTTGGAATAAGATATAGTAACAACTCAATAAAGTAAACAATTATGGCATTATTTAAAGTATCTATTAAGCAGTCGGGGCAATACAAAACCTATCATGGGTGTATGGGTTTCCTATCTTGATATTAAACAAATGTAAACTTTATGCTCACCTACATCTCCAACTCCACACGAGTGCTTTGTCCTCGTGTTCATTTTAAGATGCTTGTGTTTGACGGGAAAGAAGTATATGTAGGTAGCGCAAACCTTATTGGAGCCGGTATTGGAATGAAAGCAGATCAAAAAACGAAACTTTGAAGCTGGCATCCTGACAGATGACCCTGGCATTATTGAACAGGCAAAGAACCAATTCGATAAGGTATGGATAGGCAAATTCTGTAAAACCTGCAAGCGTTGAGACTTCAGCTTAGCCCCAATCGCATAATTTTCAGTAAATAATTGCATTTTTCTTTGACCTCTGCCACCAGTTGGCAGGGGTCTTTGTTTTCTTTGCATCATAAAATTTTATAATCTCAATATTCTATCGTTATGAAATGGTTTTTTAGAAGAAAGAGAGAGAAGTCGAGCAAAAGCCTTGATACTTCAGGAGTAAAAGTAATCGGCGTGGGCGGTGGTGGTTGCAACATCGTCAATCACATCGCAGAAAATAATTTCAATATGGGCTCATTAGCGGTCTGCGATATGGATGCCGATGTATTGGGACGAACAAATGTGGAAGAGAAATGGCAGCTGGGCAGCAATGGCTTGGGTGCAGGCAACAACCCTGAGACGGCAAGACAAGAGGCAATGAAACAGATAAAGGATATCCGTGCAATGATTATGAATACGAAAGTGCTATTTGTCGTGTCGTGTTTAGGTGGAGGCACGGGGTCTGGTGTAACTCCAATTATTACACGCGAGGCATATAATAAAGGGATAAGCACATTTGCTATGGTGACACTTCCTTTTGAGTTCGAGGGAGAACATAAGTTCCGGCAGGCCTTTTGGGGAATGCAACAGATGGAGCATTTTGCAGACGGTGTGTTCTTCTTGAACAATCAATTCCTATTGAGACAGAAGCATGACAAAAAAATGAATTATGCCTTTGAAGATGCAGACTCTTTAATCCAAGGAGTAATAGAAAGCCTTATAAATTCCGCTTGCAATGATTGATATACATGATTATGACATCCAGCGCATCGAGCATGAAATCTTGTGGAAATATAACAGGCTATAGGACAACGGGTATCCACTACGTCCGCCAAGTATCTTGCGTGTGTGGTCGACACTGATTTGTTGGATGAGATCCTGTTGTGTCCTGTACAGTTTATCCATATAGCGATAAACGTCATGGAGGGCCACGCCCTTGTAGAGACGGCGCTTCAGATAGCCTATTGTGGCCAGTTTGCTCATAGGCTTACACAGCCTGGCTATTGCAAGTTCACGAAGCAGCCCGTCCTCTATGCGGTCAAACCCGATAGAGTCATAAATGCGGCTGAGAATCTGGTGCGGTCCGTTAAGAAGAACCTTGTCAATAGCGTCAAGAACCTACTCGGTCGTGAACCGCAAGTCCTCATTGCACCCAGAATCTTTTCGTCTGACGATGCGCCAAAAGACATCTCCAGTTTGTACTTGCCGTCAAATTTGAAGGCTCGTGTTCAAAATCTGTCAAAGTCAGGAAATATGTTTAAATTTTATGCCGCTCTGTAAAAAAGCTTTACCAGACAGCAATATTCTGTTATGGGAATAAAAAGCGGAGGCTGCGCGTATTCACTACGGGCAGCCTCCTTAATTGAAGTAAACGTCAATGTTATTATATTTAATCTTATGCGTAACTGTGCATACCTGACAGGAAAAAGTTTACACCGAAATATGTGAACAGCACACTGAAAAAAGCCAACACCATATAGGCATGGAAAGCCATCGGCCGCCGCAGCCACGGAAATGACTCGCGGTGGAATGCGAAAGCATAGACAATCATCGTGATCAAAGCCCATACTTCTTTCGGATCCCATCCCCAATAGCGTCCCCACGACACGTTTGCCCAAACGGCACCAAGAAAGATGCCTATGGTGAGCAGCATCACCGCCGGATACAGCAACAGTTCGCTGTGCTCTTTCAGCACCGTTATCTCATCTGTGGCAGCGCGGTTGCGCATACGCATCACGAAAGCGGCGATGCCGTTCATAGCCATAAACGCAAGCAGCGCATAGGCAACCATAATCACCGCCACATGCGCACTCAGCAACGGCGACTGCAGCACTGGCATCAGCTGCGACATCCTCGGGTTGGAGAAGCCCATCATCGCCACCATAGTAGTCATTCCGCAGAGCAGCACGCCCATTGGCAGAGCCAACGGCATGCGACGCTCGGCAAGCATCGCTATCGGCACTGCGCACCAAGCCAGAAACAGCATCGTCTCATAGCCGTTTGACATCGGGATATGACCGCTCACAAACCATAGCAGAACGATAATAACGGATATATACAGCCACGACGCCACCGCGATTGCGCGCAGCGTCAACACCGCCCACCGCCGAGGGCGGCCACCGCGTGCCGACAACAGGCAGAACGAGAAGAAAGCCACCAGCCCCACGCACATCAATGTTATGGCAAGCGGACGGGCGTTGCTGACGGTGTTGTAAGTCTTCTCCGCCTTGAAACGAGTGTCGGAAGGCAATGTCGCTCCTCCGTTTTTCCGCTGATATTTGCGCACTTTCGTGTAGAAGTCAGACAAGTCGGTCCATCGTCCGGTCTGCACCAGCTCGTTGGCGTAACTAAGACTCATCTTCACAAACATCCATTCCTGTGTGTCGGTTTCGACAGGGATATTGTCATCGCCCTGCGAGAACCATCCAATTTTGCCTTCAGCATCCTTCAGCGGAAATATTTTCAACGACTTGCCGGTTGTAAGACGGTTTATAATGTCGAATTTCTCGGCAGCCTCGCGCAGCCCCTGAGGATCGGCGAAGCGGTCAATGCCACGGAGTGGTTTCTCGAGCTTATACTCGTTGACATCAGAAAAGAAATCGCGCACAGAAGCATATTTGCCATCAATGCCAAGCAAGCGTCGCACCTCGGCGCTCTTGATTTTGATCATCGGCACCTTGCTCCAATCAGTTGGATAGTACAGCCAGCCAGAAAGCACCTGCTCCGCCGACAATCCGTCGAACGTAGCGTTGCCGCAAAGCTTCTCTGTGAACTCTTTCGCCATAGTCTGCAACGGACAGATGCGGTCGCCGTAAAGCACGTACAGATTGCCCATCTCCTCCGCCTGCTGTTGAGGCAAAGCCGGCAAATCAGAAGCCTGCGCCGACATTGCCAGCATCAGTGCTCCCACAACCGCCAACGGCTTTGCCGACAACTTTCTCAACAAACTGCGGAAACGCGATTTTCCCGACATCATGAACCAGCAGATGCTTGCAAGCAGCAGAGCATATCCTGCATAGGTCACACCGATGCCCATCGGGTCGTGAGCCACGGTAAACACCGATCCGCCCTCGCTGTCATAGCCCGACTGATAGAAACGGTAGCCGCGATGAGAAAACACATTGTTCATCGACGCGGTGCCATTCACCCCATCAGCCGACAGATGACTGACAAAGTCCATCGGCGCCTCCGTTCCGGCATAATATTCAATCTCAAACCGTTGCAGCTTAAGGCTGAACGGCATTTTCGCAACAGAGCCGTCGTCGAGCGTAAACGCGCTTGCCTCCGCACCTTCCTTCAGGCGCAGCGTGCCGTGTTCGCTTGTGAGCCACGACGTCAGCGCCCCGGCAAGAATGACGGCAAACGATGCATGAACAGCAAAAGCCGGCAGCCGGCGATACAGCCTGCTGCGCAGCATATATGCGACAGCCGACACCGCCATCACCGTCCACAAAGCCACGAACCACGGGCTTGTGTAGGCGGCAACGGCAGAGCTGTCGATTTTCTGTAAAATCGTGCCGACGGCAAGCACCACAAGGATGATTGCCATCAGCCCGAATGACGTTTTCTTCAGTACCCTCATCAAAATTATTAGATAGCGTTGATGAATTCAACAACAGCGTCGCGGTCAGCCTTGCTCAGCTTGCGGAATTTCTCCACCGTCCAACGGGCATCGCTACCCGGGCATCCATGCCACATAATCGCCTCCAGCACGTTGCGGGCGCGGCAATCATGCATACGGTCCTGATGACCAGAGCAAACGAGAGCCAGACCACGTCCCCACAGCGGAGTTGTGCGGCACCAACCAGTGCGGATGTCGTTAGGCATCATCAAGCGATGCTGCACCATGTCGGTGTACGGCCAAATCTTCTGGTGCGGATAGCGAGGCAGACGAGCGTCGGCATTCTTGAAGAACCCGTTTGGATCGGTGAAATTGTCGTCGCCCGTAGTCCATGACGGACGGTGGCACGAAGTGCATCCAAGTTCGGTAAACAATTCCTTTCCGCGTTTCACCGTTGGGTTGTCGAGATTGCGCGCCGCAGGCACAGCCAGACCACGATGCCAGATGTAGAAGTTAACATAGTCATCGTCGGTCATCTCAACAGGGAGTTCCTTGTTCATAAGATAGTTGTAGATGTCGTTGGCAACGTTTCCCGTCTTGTTCCAGTCAGGGAAATACTCATAGAACTTATCCTGCACGTCCTTGTCGTTCATCGCCTTCTTGGCATAAGCCTCCGTCATATAGTGAGAACGGCGGTCGCTGCGCGTCACGTTGGTGATGTTCCAGATAGCGTTGGCGCCAGGGCCGTCCTGCAACGGGCCGCGGGTAAGAGCGTAGGTGTAGCGCAGCACGTGTCCGTCCTTATATTTCTTCACGAAGTCGCCGTTTGCAAAGATAGCAGGATTCAGCTTCGCACCCTTAGCCTCCTCAGCCTTGTATTGCGCAAGGATGTCGGCATCGTCGATAGCGTCGAGCAATCCAGTTCCATAAATACCGATTGTAGACTCAAGTCGCACCTCAACATCGGCATAAGGCAACGGCTTGTTGTTGCATTCGATAGGCACATAGAACGCACTCTCAGGAATCTTGACTTCCGGATATATCAACTCGTAAGTCTCACCGTCGTCAAACTTGTTTCCCCACTCGTCGGTGTAAGTAGGCCATGTGATTTGTATTTTCTCCTCGTCGAGCGGAGCCTTGAACGGTTCCACCGCCTTTGTCTGCGGCATACCGGTCAGCGACGACAAGTAGGCATTCGTGTTGCGGTCGTAGACCACAAGCAGGTAGCCGTTTCCCCAGTCGTTTGCACGATAGCGGTCCATGCGGCGGCCGTGGCCGTAGCCAGGGTGGCATGAGATACAAGAGTTGCGAACGTAGAGCGGTCCGAGGCCATTGAACGGCTTGTTGCTCTGGTTGAACGCACGCTCAAAGAAATATTCGCCATACTTGAACCGGTCGCTCATACCGCCTTCCTCAACAGGGACAGTCGGGTCCTCATAGGCAGTCGCCGACTGGTTGAATGTTGTACCGAGTTTTCCACCGGAATAATACTCTTCACTTAGTTCCTTTTCGTCGCCGGTTCCCGGCTTTGGATTGTCGTCGCTACAAGCGGCAAATGAGCATACCAAGATGCTCATTGCCATATAACGACTTACGATTGTAAGTTGTCTTTTCATTTTGTTGTATATGGGATTGATTTTTTATTTTGCAAGTTCTTCTTTCACAGTAGCCAAAACCTTGTTCAAAGCGTCGCATGCATCCATAGCCTCCTGGCAGGAAGCGTCGGTGTAGTTCTTCACGAACGGAGCCTTCATACCCTTGATTTTGGCAAGAGCATTGTCGATGGCAGCCACCACTTTGGAGTCAAGATCAGCGTTCACGCTCTTGACATAAGCATGAAGCGATTTAGCCTCGTCGCGTTTGCCCTCAATGCCGCCCATGTAAGAATTCTGAATGCTGAGGATGTTGTCGTAGAAGTCGGTGATTGAGTTCTCGCTGTAAGGCGACTCAATGTAGTTTTTATCTTCACCAGTGTGAGGCTTGCCGATTTTTGAAGTTCCGACCTCATCGCTGATATCCATACAACCATCAATTATCTGCTGCATGGCTGCGGTCCAAGTCACATACGTGCTTCCAGCCTTTCCAGAGTTCAGCATATTCTCGTTGTAAGAGAACCCGCCGGTTGTAGTCGTGTTCCACTCAAGCTCCTCCAATTTTGCGACACGGTTTTTAGGACAAGCGTCTGCGCCAGCCCAAGAAACTTGAAGCTGATAGCATTTGTTGCGCAAGTCGCCTGCAACAGCGATAGCGTAGACCAAATCCTTGTCGGTGATTTCAGAGGCAGGCTTTGCAGCGCCGTCTTTGAAGATTATATATTCGATTCCATGGAAACCGAGCAGTTCAGCACCGAGTTTGTTGCCAGCATAAGCATCACCGTCTTCAGAATCCATCGCAGCAATCTGAGCGTCGTTTTTCAACGCCACGAGAAGACCGTCAAGGTCCAAAGGCCAAGAGTCGATGTGCGGGTCGATGCCGAAATCACCGGCAGCGCCAAAAAGGAAAGCCTCGCTCTTCTCCCACCAAGCGCGAGCCTCGAGGAATGTTTTGCATGCAGTCCGCACGTTGGCATCAGTCTTGTCGGCGCGGAGAGCCTTGAGCTGGTCAACGAGAAGTTCAGTCTTGTCGGCAAGGTTCTGATAAGTGATGTTGACAGTGTTTGCCAGATATTGCTTGGCGATAGCCTCGAATTTGGCGTCTTTAGCCGAAGAGTCATCGGGAGTTGGGTCGTTGTTGTCGCTACAAGAAGCGAAACCAAGAGTCATTGCTGCCGCAGTAAGGGCAAGCATCGGGAATTTAATGATTTTGTTCATTGTAATTATTATTTGTAGTAGTTGTTGTTGATTTTCGAGTTAAAGGAAGTCGCCGGTGTAGGTTACACCCAAAGATATTGACGGCTCATCGTTGTACTGACTTTTCAAGAACCGTTTTGAATACTCCGCCTTGATGACGATTTGCTTCATCGGCATATAATTCAAGCCAACAGCCATACGTTTGATTTCCGTCCACGGATAGTCGCGGTAGTTTCCGTTGGCAGGCTTGTAGGCATCGTAAGCCTCATATCTGCCGAACACATACAGCTTGTCGTACTTTATGCTTGAGAACGGGCGCAGGATATTGTAACCAGCCTCTATGCCATAAGAATAAGCCTCCTTTCCCACGAGCGTGCGCTTGTAGGGCGACGTTTTCATCTGAAGTCGGTTATAGTCTGAAATTTTATCGGCGTCGCCGAGATGACCGTAAGTAGCGTTTCCTCTGACAATCAAACCATAGCCTTTATACTCCATGTCGAACGAACCGATAGTGACAGCCCCCTTCACGTCCTTGTACTTGCCGTTGAAGTCAGACTGCAACGTGTTGTTGAACGAGTTGCCGAAATATCCGCTTGCCGACAGTCTCAGCCCCTGCACCGGGAAGAAATCAAGTCTGGCAGCCACGGCGATATTGTTTGCCGGAGTGAATTCGAAAGGAGAAGTTGCGCCATAATGCACCCATGCGTCTTTCGAGAAGAAGCAAGAGTTTAGCGCCGGCAAAGCCATCACCTCATAGCGCATCCACTTGTAATTTCCCCATACGCTGATGCCCGTCTGATGCCAAGTGCTCGGCAGAATCGTAGCCTCGCCCTCCGGACGGTAGACCGTGAAAAACTCATTTGGGAGGTGGTTGCTGTTAAGCGAGCCCACAGGCACCACCATGTGTCCGGCGCGCACCTGAATCCACGGGCGGAACTCCTTGTTTATCCACAGTTGCTCAAGAGCGACCTCTCCGCCGCGCTCAATCTCCTTCTCCCATTCGCCTGTTTCTTCCGCCTCCATCTCGACAGCACTCTCAGTGCCGCCATGTTCAAACTCAATTTCCGAGCCGAAAGTCCAGCCACGGCCGAAGTCGAATCCAAGCATGATAACAGCGTGCGGCAGATCGAAACGGTTGTGACCTTTCGCATCCTTATAGTCCTCCGCCTTAGAATATCGGTTCACATTGTCGCTATAGAAATTTCGAGTCATCACAGCCTCGCCATATCCTCCAAGAGAAAGGCGCGACTTAAACGAGCGTTTGCCAGGCTGGCTTTCCTGCGCAACCGGCGTCGATGTTACAGTTGTAGTAGTGATTGTTGTGTCACCGCGCACCACTGTTGTGGTCGTAGTAACCGTTTTTTCAACTTCTTTGTTATTGCGTCGCGCATTGGCTGGAATAATCGAAGCAACCAAGCAAGCCGACAGTAATAATACAGTTTTGTTCATTGCAGATTGTTGTGATATTTTTTCAACCGCAAAGTTATTTTCACTTTTTTCCTGCTACAATCGCAAAAAAATGGTAAAGAGAATGGGACGTATCACAACAATTAGGTATGCGCAACCCGAAAACGACGCATAATGGCATAAAAAAACCTCCGGGCCTATCAACAGGTTAGGAGGTAAAATATAAGATTATGAAAAAGATTTGTGGTCTTGTTATAGACGGAAGGCAATCGGAATTATGCATCTTACAGGCACATCCTCACCTCCCAACCGGCCAGGTTTCCACGCCGGCATATTCTTGACTATTCTCATCGCTTCCCTGTCGAGCGAAGGGTGGACACCCTTTATCACCGACACGTTGCAGACTGAGCCGTCTGTGTTTACGATAAAACTGCAAACCACACGCCCTTGTATATGACTGCGGTATGCGTCACAAGGATATTTGCGCTCATGGTTGATGTAGTTCATCAAGCCTCTGTCGTCGCCCGGGAATTGCGGTTGAACGTCGACGAAATCATACTCGTAGACATTCACATAGTTCTCATGCTGGCAGTGTCTTGTTTCCAAGGCAATGCGCGACACCTGAGCCGACGCCGACGGCGCTGCAACAAAGGCAAGCATGGCAAATATCGAACAACTTAAAATTTTCATTTCATCTGTTTTCAGATGCTTTTTGCATCTTGATGGTGCAAAATTATCGTTGAAACTTGAAAGGAGCAAATATTCAGAGCCGGAATTGTGGTTATTTGAATATGTTTTACGAATATTAGCAATTATCGGACTGTTTTGGGTCAACAAAAGGAGACTTGATGCATTTGTTTGTCTCCTTAATGCGAAAAGTTTCGCAGAAAAAATGTAACTTTGGGGCATAAAAACATAACTGTAATGAGAAAACTGCTTTATATACTCGTGATGCTCGCCGGGGTGCTGTATGCCTGCGGCGATAAGAATAGTTTTGAGATTAAAGGAACAATCGACGGCGCCGCAAACAAGAAAATGGTTGTGCAGCGCACCGACAACGGCGTGTGGGTGAACATCGACTCAATCGAGACCGATGGCGACGGCAAGTTTGCCTACCATGGCGCCGCCCCGGCATTCCCTGAAATCTACCGATTGGAATACAATGGCAGATATGCCTACTTCCCCATCGACAGTCTCGACCATATCGAGCTGAAAGCCGACACGGCTAATTTCGACACCGGCTACACCCTGACCGGCTCAGACAACGCCATCTGGCTCACCGAGGTGAACCGCAAAGTCCAGGCATTGTCGGGCAAGGCTGCCGACAGCCAGGATTATGTCAGGACAAAGCGTGAACTCACGGAGCGACTTCTGAAAGACCCGTCGAGCATCGTGGCTTATTATACAGTGGAGAAAATCGTTGACGGACATCGCCTGTTTGACCCATCCAACGCCGCCGACCTTAAGATTATCGGAGCTGTTGCCACTGGCTACGGCACATTCCGCGAGGGCAATCCTTTGACAAAATATATGGAGGCCGAATACATGGCAGGCATGCGCATGCAGCCACGCAATGCCTCACCTTCCGACACAATCCACGCCAACCAGATCGGCTATTTCGACATTGCCCTTAAAGACGCCGGCGGCAAGGTGCGCAAACTGAGTGACGTTGCAGTGAGCGGCAAGGTGGTGCTTCTCAATTTCACCACTTACGCAGCCAAAGAGTCGCCGGAGTTCAACCGCATCCTCGCCGACATCAACAAGAAATATTCCTCACGCGGATTCAGCATCTATCAGGTGGGTTATGACGCTTCTGAATTTTCATGGAAAGACGCAGCCAAGAACTTGCCGTGGACCGCAGTGTTCGACCCCGCCGGAGCGCAGTCGAAGAATCTCGTGAACTACAACGTAGGCTCTCTTCCAGCAATATTCATCATTGACCGCAACGGCACCATAGCCGAACGCGTCATGGACCTCAACGAGCTTGAAATCTCAGTGGCCCGCCATATTTAAAAGACAACGGTAATGGCAGAAGATTTGGATTTTGAGCAGGCGTCAACGGCTGCAGACTATACGAGCGACGACATCAAGACGCTCGACTGGAAAGAGCACATCCGCAAACGCCCTGGCATGTATATCGGAAAGCTGGGCGACGGCTCGCATTCTGACGACGGAATCTATGTGATTCTGAAAGAAGTGATCGACAACTCCATCGATGAGTTTGCCATGGGTTTCGGCAAACAGATTGTTGTGAACATCACCGACGACGGCACCGTGGAAGTGCGCGACTATGGCCGCGGCATCCCGTTGGAGTCGGTTGTCGACGTATCATCGAAGATGAACACCGGCGCAAAGTATGATTCCGACGCCTTCAAGAAGTCGGTCGGTCTGAACGGCGTGGGCATGAAAGCCACCAATGCGTTGTCGACATATTTCGAGATTTCCTCATGCCGCAACGGCGAGAAAAAGAAAGTGTGCTACAGCCGTGGAGAAATCACCGACGACTGCCCAATCTGCCCAACCGACGAGGAAAACGGCACGTATGTCAAGTTTGTTCCCGACAAGGACATATTCCTGAACTACAAATACAACGATGAGTTTGTGGAGACGATGATGAAAAACTACTCGTTTCTCAACACCGGTCTCACAATCGTATACAACGGTCGGCGCATACATTCGCGCAACGGTCTGGTCGACCTGCTGCGCGAGAATATGACCAACGACCCCCTTTACCCGATAATGCATTTCACAGGCACCGACATCGAGGTGGTTATAACCCACGCCAACCAGTATGGCGAGGAATACTATTCGTTTGTCAACGGTCAGCACACCACCCAGGGCGGCACTCACCTGTCGGCATTCAGAGAGGCTGTTTCGCGCACAATCAAGGAGTTTTACGGAAAGAATTTCGAATATTCCGACATCCGCAACGGTATGGTTGCTGCAATCAGCATCAAGGTGCAGGAACCGGTGTTTGAGTCGCAGACCAAGACAAAACTCGGCTCACGCGACATGAGTCCCGACGGCTCGTTGACGGTGGCGAAGTTTATCGGCGACTTCATCAAACGCGAGCTCGACAACTATCTGCACATCGAGTCGCAGACGGCAGAGATAATGCTCCACAAGATTCAGGAAAGCGAAAAGGAGCGCAAAGCCATCGCCGGCGTGACCAAGCAGACGCGAGAACGCGCCAAGAAAGCGAGCCTCAACAACAAGAAACTGCGCGACTGCCGCGTGCATTATTGCGATGCCAAAGGCGACAGGCGCGACGACACGTCGCTTTTCATAACCGAGGGACTTTCGGCAACGGGAACAATCACCAAAGTGCGCAATGTTGAGACCCAGGCAGTGTTCTCACTCCGCGGAAAGCCGCTCAACACGTTTGGCAAGTCGCAGAAAGACATCAAGGCCAACGAAGAGTTCTATCTGCTCGACGCCGCCCTCGACATTGCCGACGGCATCGAGAACCTGCGTTATAACAAGGTGATTATCGCGACCGATGCCGATGTCGACGGAATGCATATCCGCCTGCTGATGATTACGTACTTCCTTCAGTTCTACCCCGACTTGGTAAAGAAAGGCCACGTCTATATCCTCCAGACGCCACTGTTCCGCGTGCGCAACAAAAACACGTCGCGAGGGAAAAAGAAGGTGAAAGACGAGACATACTACTGCTATACCGACGACGAACGCGTAACAGCCATCAACCGGCTTGGCAAGAATGCTGAAATCACACGATTCAAAGGTCTTGGAGAAATCTCAGCCGATGAGTTCAAGGATTTCATCGGTCCCGACATGCGCCTTGACCAAGTGAAGCTGCGCAAGGAAGACTCTGTAAAAGAAATGCTGGAGTTCTATATGGGCAAGAACACAATGGAGCGCCAGCTGTTTATAGTAGACAACCTTGTCGTGGAAGACAACGACAATATGGATATGACTCATTAAACAATACGACTATGAACCAACATATAGCGATTTTTCCCGGTTCGTTCGACCCTTTTACAATCGGACACCATTCAATCGTGGAACGCGCATTGCCGCTTTTCGACAAAATAGTGGTGGCTGTGGGCATGAACAGCGGCAAGCATTCTTTTCTTCCTGAAATCGACCGTCTTGACGCCATCAGACGCCTTTATGCCGATGAACCCCGAGTGGAGGTCATTGCCTACAGCGGTCTAACCGTCGAGGCAGCCGAGCAATGCGGCGCACGCTACATTCTACGTGGTGTGCGAACGGTTAAGGACTTTGAATACGAAAAGACGCTTGCCGACATCAACCGCAAGATTGCGGGTCTGGAGACCGTGCTACTCTACACGCTTCCTGAGTATGGCAGCATCAGCTCGTCCATCGTGCGCGAGTTGATAAGCCTCGGACGCGACGTGACCGACCTGCTTCCGCCGGGCTATACTTTTGAGATTTAGACAACAATATAACAGACTGCGAAAATGAAAAAAATGAAATATTTAGCCGCCGCTGTGATATGCGCCGCGGCGACTTTTGGCATATCCGCGCAATACTCGCGCAGCAACTCCGCTTCGCGGCAACAACAGAAACTGCTTATGGTGGAAAACATCGTAAACAATCTCTATGTTGACAATGTTGACGAGGAAAAGATTGTTGAAAACGCCGTGCGGGGAATTCTTGAGAATCTCGACCCACATTCGTCATACAGCACCAAAGAGGAGACCACATCGTCGCAGGAAACGATGCAGGGCAGCTTCAGCGGCATCGGAATCCAGTTCAACATGCAGAAAGACACGCTCTACGTTGTGCAGACCATTGCCGGCGGTCCGTCGGAAAAGGTTGGCATACTGCCTGGCGACCGTTTCATCGCCGTCGACGACTCCATCATCGCCGGACGCAAGCTGAAGAACACCGACATTATGAAGCGTCTGCGCGGACCGAAGGGCACGAAGGTGAACATCAAGGTGAAACGCGGAAGCAATGCCGAGCTGCTCGAATTCAGAATCACGCGCGACGACATCCCGCTGAACAGCATCGACGCCGTGTATATGGCAGACGGGAAGACCGGCTATATCCGCCTGTCGCGATTTGCCGCCACATCATACAAAGAGTTTAAAGACGCCATCACAAAACTCAAGAAACAAGGCATGCAGCAATTGATTCTTGACCTCACCGACAATGGCGGCGGATATATGCAGATTGCCGCACAAATAGCCAACGAGATGCTCAACCGCGGCAACCTTATAGTCTACACCCAGGGACGCAAAAGTCCGCGACAGAACCTTAACGCCGACGGCTCGGGTACATTCCGGACACAGAAGGTTGTTGTGATGATCAATCAGTTTTCAGCGTCGGCAAGCGAAATTCTCTCAGGAGCCGTTCAGGACTGGGACCGCGGTGTGGTCGTAGGCCGCCGTTCTTTCGGCAAAGGCCTTGTGCAACGCGAGTTTCTGCTGCCCGACTCTTCATCGTTCCGCCTCACAATCGCACGCTATTACACCCCTTCGGGACGCAACATCCAGAAGCCGTATGTCAAAGGCGACCGTGAGGACTACGACAAGGACATCATCGACCGCTACAACCACGGCGAGCTGCAAAGCGCTGACAGCATCCATTTCGCCGACTCGCTGAAACATACCACCCTGCGTCTGCACCGCACCGTCTATGGCGGAGGCGGCATCATGCCAGATGTGTTTGTGCCGCTCGACACCACACAATACACCGACTATCACCGTCGTCTTGTAGCCAAAGGCATAATTCCACAGTTCGCACTACGATATGTGGACAAGAACCGCGCCGATTTGAAAGCCCAGTATCCCGACGCACAGAAATTCATCAAGGAGTTCACGGTGACCGACGAGATGCTCAACAATCTTGTTGACGCCGGCAAAGCAGAGAAGGTTGACTTCGACAAGTCGCAGTTTGCCAAATCAAAGGAGATGCTCCGCACCTTTGTCAAAGCGGCGATAGCCAACGATTTGTTCTCGACGGGCGCGTATTTCCAGATTGTCAACGAGCAGAACGACATCTATAAGGAAGCGTTGAGCATTATCAACGACGATGCCCGCTACCGCAAAATCATAAGTCCGCGCACAGAGCAGACACCCGAAAAGAAAAAGAAGAAATAGTCACCACACCTACCTGTTGGCAAGATATTTGCTATAGGAGAGATGAAATTATAGGTTTACAAAATTATGGAAAGAAAATTCAAGACTACTGCCAAATGCGCCGGATGCGTGAAGGCTATCGGAGAAAAATTGAGCAAGGAACTTGCCGCCGACCAATGGTCGATTGACCTGACGTCGCCCGACAGAGTGCTGACCGTTGCCGCCGACACCCCTTCGGATGCCCGCATCGAGGAACTGGTGCGAGAGGCTGGATTCAAGATTGAAAAACTGTAACGATATGAACAAGTATTTGACTATAGCGTGTGCCGCCGCACTGTCAACGCTCATGGCTTGTAGCGGAGGCAAAGAAAACGCCGACAAAAGCACCGATTCAACCGCCGCGGCAGAGACTGCCAAAGAGACTGTCCCGACAGAGGATTCAACGGGAAATCCAAACGCAAGCGTGATGGACCTGACAATCGATGGATTCAACAGCAAAGTGATGGATTTCAGCGGCGATATGCCAAAGTTTTTGGGCGCACGTCCGTGTGTCATCGACTTTTATGCCACATGGTGCGGTCCGTGCCAGCGGATGGCTCCGATGATTGAAATTCTTGCCCAAAAATATGGCGGAAAAGTAGACTTCTATCGCGTCGACGTCGACAAAGAGAAAGAGCTTGCCGGCGATGTGTTCGGCATCGAGGCTATGCCCACGTTTGTGTATATCGACAAGTCGGGAGCCATCAACTCGACAACAGGCGCCATAAACGCCAAAGAAATGATTTCAAACATCGAGAAATACTGTCTTGACTGATCGGAATGACCGACGAGCAACTGCTACTTGACAAACTTTCCGCTCGCGGCATCAAGCCAACGGCGATGCGCCTCCTGATTTTGCGCACAATGATGCATACAAGTCAGGCAGTGTCGCTGCTCGACCTTGTGGATATGCTGGAAACGGCCGACAAGTCCACGGTGTCGCGCACGTTGTCGCTGTTTCTCTCCCACCATCTTGTGCACAGCATCGACGATGGCAGCGGCGCGCTGAAATATGCCGTTTGCAGCAACACCTGCACGTGTGAGGTAGAGGATCTGCATGTGCATTTCTATTGCACACAGTGCCATCGCACGCTTTGTCTGCGCGGACTGCCAGTACCGCTCGTGCATCTGCCCGACGGTTTCACGCTCGAAAGCGTCAACTACGTGATGAAAGGCGTCTGCTCCGACTGCCGGAGAAATTAGTCAACTGAAGTGACCCCAAAAGTTTTGTGTCTAACTTTTGGGGTGCAGTTCACTTTAGGTATTAACTATTTGAAGTTGCGCCCGACACGAATTTAGGGAAAAAATCATGAAGAAGCTATTATTGCTTGCTTGTTTACTACCATCATTCATAAGTAGTTTCGCACAGACAACTCTTAAAAGCGGTTCGATTGTAACTCTTCGCTTTGCTGAAGAGGTAAAAAGCAATAGTAATGTTGCTAATGTGGTCGTTGCTAACGATGTTAAAGTTGGCGATAAAATCATTGTAAGTGCAGGAACTCCTGTACAAACACAAGTAACTGGTACAAAATGTCGTGGTTGTGGCAGAGCCGGTGTTCTGAATGTTGCCTTTATCTCAACACGAGCTACAGATGGGACATTAGTAAACTTAATGGGAGGCAGCATTTCACGAGAGGGTAAAAATAAAAAAGGTCTCGCAATAGGTCTTGGTGTGGGATTAGGTGTATTAGCATGGCCTTTCCTTGCTTGGCTGTCAAAGGTGGAGAAGCTGTTATCCCTGAAGGAACACTTACCACAAATGTCCTGACTGCTAATGAAGTTACTATAAAGTAGTCAAATTGTATTGGAAAGGGGGGGGATAAGTTTCTAAGCCCACCCTTTCGGGCAATCCTTTCTTTCAGCCGCCGTGCGCATTGGCTCTCTTGCTGTGCACATGGCGGCTTTTTCGTGTGCTTAGGTGTGGAGGAGTGGGAGAGGTGGGGTACATGGGTAGGGTTTAGATGTGGGGCGGTGGCTAGCGCCTTGCTTCGGCAATCTCGTGGCGTGGCAGAAGCATTATCGGAAATGTTTTAGGGAGAGTCCACCACTACAAAGCCTTTGCTATCAGCATAAGACATACCCAACATCTGTATGTTCTTGGTCTGTATGACAGTTGCCTTTATATGCTCGGCAAACTTAGTAGTCGTTACATTTATACCAGCTCCTGTATCGTAAGTGCATTTCACTTCTTTTCCATTGATATTAGCCATAACAAACATCATTTCTGGATTTTTGCGGTTACCTGTATGTGTTAACAAGGGCACACTCACGTTATTGTTTGGCCTCTCCACAGAAAACGTGCCGCATTTCGAAAGCTTAGAATAAATGTCCTCATAGGCTTCAAATACAGGATTTACAGTTTGTCCACCCTTGCGGTATGCCTCGTTCAGACTGTATAATAATGCGGAAGCCTTATCGTAGTGTCCCAATGTTGCATAATCTTCTGCCATGAAATACATAATTGAAGGTACAGATGAATTTAGTTCTTCTTGATACTTCTCCAAAATTTCTTTGCCATACTTGATAGCGCTGTCCAGTTCATTAAGTAGGTGTTCAAAATTATTTTATACTATCAGCAGGTGCATATTGAGCATTATGACGGTCTATGTCGAGTTGGAACTGACGGCTTATCTGTTGAGTGTAGATGATTGCAGACACGTTATTATCTCTTTTATCGAGCAATGTCAGTACAGTCTCGTCAACATAGTTGTCGATAAGGACAATACGTTTCATCGCACTCTTAATCAAGCCGGACACGAAAGTATAGGCATCATAAATTTGACCATTGTAGAACACACCTTGTTTCGGTTTTGCATTACCTTCGTCCAATCTGCGGAATACCTCGTCAATGCGTTTGTCTGTTTCTTGCTGATGTTGCTGCATTTCCAGTTGATGGTACTCCATTGTTGAAAGACGTTGGAAAACTTCTGCAAAATAATTCTTAATTCAGTATTTTCCGCTACGGATGCGGTAGATTGTCTCCTTTGTCAGATTGAGAAAAGAGGCAAGCTGTGTGACCGTCACAAGGTCGAGGATGTTGGGATAGCGCTCCAATGCCCACTGATAGCGCTCACGCGCTGGTTTGTGGAGCATCACCATCTGTTCCTCAAGAAAGTCGGCATAGCTCGACAGTCCGAGGCTGATGTATTTAAACACCTCACCCTGGCGGCTTTTGTCGAGAAGATTGAGGTCGGGCAGCGGCACATAGCACACATCAGACGGCTCCATAAATTTGATGATGATATGATGGTGTCCGGAACGGATAATCGTTTCCGGACGGATAAGGAAATGCGATGCAAACGTGAAGGCGAAATTGTGCTCGCATCCGCGCTCGATATAATAAGTCCGCGCCGAGCCTCTGATGAGGAAAATCATATTTTTCAACAGTTCGTTTTGCCCGTCGACAGACTCGCCTTTCTTAAAATGCACAAATTTCAAGCTTTTGATGAGTTTCGACTCTTCTTCTGCCGAAAGGTTCATTTTGTGGCGCAAGTCGTTGAGAAACGACAGCTGGTCGCCGTAGACAATGTCATTTTCTGCCATTGAGCATTTCCTCCACTTTTTGCCGCACATCGGTCATAAGCCACAACGGTGTCGACGTGGCTCCGCAGATGCCTATTGTCTCGACATTGTCAAGCCATGCCGGGTCGATATCGTCGGGAGTATAAATCATGTGGGTGTTGGCGTTCACGTTGCGGCATTCGTTATAAAGAATCATTCCGTTGCTGCTCTTGCGTCCGCTCACGAAAAGCACAAGGCTGTGCTCCTGTGCGAACTGGCGCATGCGCGGCATCCGGTTTGCCACCTGACGGCATATCGTGTCGTGACATTCGAACCGCCCTGAAGGCTTGCGCCTGGCTATCTCCTGCTCAATCTGGCGCAGCCCGTCGAGCGACTTGGTGGTCTGCGAATAAAGTACCACATCGCGGCTGAAATCTATTTTATCGATGTTGTCGACACCCTCCACAACAATCGCCTCCCCGTCGGTCTGCCCGACGAGTCCGTTTACCTCTGCATGCCCCACTTTGCCGTAAATCACGATTTGCGGACGCTCTTTTTCCTCGAAAGAACGGCGGATGCGTTTCTGAAGCATCAACACCACCGGACAGGTGGCGTCGATTATCTCAATGCCGTTCTCACGGGCGATGCGATATGTTTCAGGCGGCTCGCCATGGGCGCGCAGCAACACCTTCACTCCGTGCAGACGGCGCAGGTCGTCGTGCGTGATGGTCACCAGCCCCTTGCTCTGCAACCGTTCCACCTCGTTAGAGTTGTGCACAATGTCGCCCAGGCAGTAAAGGCTTCCGCTTTTCGCCAACTCCTCCTCCGCCTTTCGGATTGCCGTCACCACTCCCGGACAGAACCCCGAATTCTTATCGATTTCAACCTTTGCCATCAACTATTCGGCACTTGACAGTTTATTGTAAAGATCGAGCAGCCACTTGTCCTGCTCAGCGATTGTCATGTTGCTGTTGTCGAGCACCACAGCGTCGTCGGCCTTGCGCAGCGGACTCTCGGCACGCGTGGTGTCGATACGGTCGCGCTCGCACACGTTGGCAAGCACGTCCTCATAGGTCACGCTGTCGCCTTTGGCGCGCAACTCCTCGTAACGGCGGCGGGCACGCGTCTCAGGCGATGCGTCGACATACACCTTCATCTCGGCGTCGGGAAACACCACCGTGCCTATGTCGCGGCCGTCCATAACGATGCCTTTCTGCTTGCCCATGGCTTGCTGCTGCTTGACAAGAGCACGGCGCACACTGCCTACTGCGGCAACGATGCTCACCTTTGACGACACCTCCATACGGCGTATCTCCTGCTCCACCACTTCTCCATTGAGCATTGTCTGCGTTTTTCCGTCGGCATCAACTCCAAACGTGATATTGATGTCGGGCAACGCTGCTTCCAGACGTTCGGTGTCGAGGCGGTCGCCGTCAAACAAGCCGTTGCGCAGGCAGTAAAGCGTCACGGCGCGATACATTGCGCCAGTGTCGATATAGGCATAGCCTATGGTTTTTGCAAGTTTCTTTGCCATTGTGCTTTTACCCGACGAGGAAAAGCCGTCGATGGCTATTGTAATGAGTCGCTTATTGTCCATATTGTATGTGTGGTTAAAATTCGTAGATGTTTGTCGACAGGTTGACCATAAAAGTAAAACCTCCCGTGTGGGGCTGCGCCATCGCCACGCCAACACGGAATTTAGACGATTTCAATCCGGCACCCATTGAAAATCCCGAAATGAAATTGCGCGCGAAGGTAGCCATGTCTGTCTTCGTCTTATGATTGTAGCCAAGAGCCACATAAAACTTGTCGCTCGGGGCATAGTCAAGTCCGAAAATCAAATGCCGGAACAGATTGCTCATAAATTTATCCTCTTTCACAAGCTCCGAATGCGTGTCGTTGCTGTCCTTGAGCTTATAGTACGGCAAATGCCATTTTGTCAATCCATGAGCTGTTATCGATACACGGAACGGACCGCCTTTGAGCGACTGCGAGTAGCCCAGCTGCACATCCCACGGCAAACGGTCGTAATGATCCTCAAAACGCTTCACCTGACCGCCAAGATTCTTCACAACCGCCGACAGAGAAAGATCCTTGTCGGGATTGTAATAATTTATACCCAAGTCGGCAGCAATGGCAAACGCATTATACTGCTCATAGTTTGAATACAGAAACTTCATGTTTATACCGCCCCGCAGGCGGTCGTTGAAATCGTGGGAATACATCCCGCTGAACGTAATGTCGCTCACATTGAACGACCCCGTTTCAGCACCCGTCTGATCCATTCCCCGCATCGAGCCATAGCCGAAATACGTTATTCCCGCCGACCAAGCGGCATGCTCTCCAGCCTCCTTTGCAAAACGCGCCGACATAAAGTTGCTGCTCCCGAGATAGCGCATATAGCCGACACCGGCCTGCATATCCACCTCCGGGCCAAGCAAAGCCGGATTCTGCTCATAGAGATTAATATCGTCATCGACAACGCTGATATTGACACCGCCAAGCGCATATGCGTGCGACGACGTTGGGATGTTGAGATAATTGTAGGCAGTGCCGTCCTGCGCCCTGGCTGTCCAGAACGTGGTCATAACCGCCGTCACAATATATATGATTTTCCTTATGCTCATAAACATTCAGGCAGGAATGCATCTCCCGCTTAAAGAATAACGGCAAGAAGGCAACAATAGTATATCCTCCCACCAAAAATAAAGCGTAAGCCACAAATTACATTCCTGCCAAAGTGTTCAATTCCGAATGACCCCGCAATCCACAACGTCTTGTTGGAATTAAAACATTTGCCTATATTTGCACTATCGTTGCCGTTGCCAAAAAGTTGTTGCGCAATACGGCAAGGAAAGTTAATCGCACCAAGAACTAAAACACCGTAGGATAAATCATGATTGGAGCTATAATAGGTGATATTGTTGGATCACGCTTCGAGTTTAACAACACCGACGACCTAAATTTCGAGCTATTTACTGACGAATGCAACTTTACAGACGACAGCATCTGCACTTTGGCTATTGCCTATGCTCTCGTCAGCGGCATCAGTTATGAGGAAAGCCTTAGATTCTGGTGTTCTTCTTATCCGAACCCCATGGGAGCGTATGGCGGCAGCTTCGCACGCTGGCTTGCCTCAAGCAATCCAAAGCCCTACAACAGCTTCGGAAACGGTTCTGCAATGCGCGTGTCTCCAGTAGCTTGGTGGTTTGACAATTTGGACGACGTGCAGCGTGAAGCTGAGCAAACGGCTCTCCCCACACACAACCACCCGGAGGGCATCAAAGGGGCTGTCGCCACCGCATCGGCCATATTCATTGCCCGCAAACACGGCAAAGACGCTATGCTTGAATCAATGAAGGGATTTTACCCTCAATGGGTGAATCCCGCTCCCGGAAGCAACAAATTTGACGAGACTTGCCAAGGCACAATGCCTGTTGTGTTCGGAATTATCAATAAGGCAAACTGCTTTGAAGAAGCCATCCGCTATGCCATCGCTGTCGGTGGCGACAGTGATACCATCGGTGCTATAGTAGGTTCTATTGCGGAAGCTATATGGGGAATACCGAAAGCTATCTCGGATGCAGCACTTGGATCTCTGCCAAACCTCATGGCAAGCAATATCGCAAAGTTTTACGAATCATTGGCACAAAGACAAAAATAACAAGACTTGTTCTCAGTCGCTTCGATGAGCAAATGGCGCATGAGGCACAAACGTGCCAACCTCCACTCCTCGGCACATCCACAGAGGGAAACCGCCGAAGAGCGGTTGTAGAGAGATGTTGCGCGGAGGAAAACCGCCGAAGAGCGGTTTCATACGTTAGCACGGGGTTGGCTTGCCTACCCCG
>OFMP01000371.1_pt1 | contig 32285 bp, 32 predicted proteins | sample 1541841 | NCBI WGS metagenome assembly OFMP01 (sample SAMN04209226, study PRJEB22552) | human gut metagenome | biome: gut; material: feces | host: Homo sapiens | place: USA: Oklahoma
TGCCATGAAAAAACGCCATCCATCCGGATGGCGTTTTTTCTATGTCGCAGTCGCAGTGGGGTCCGTAGGGGTCGATGCCCACATCGCCCCGGCAGCATGCACCATTTTTACGGAAGTCCCCGGCGAATTCGTTGGTACCCATGGGGCGATGTAGGCATCGCCCCCTACGCAAAGACGGGAAGATTTCAAAAGCCTCGTAGGGGCGGACGACCCTGTCCGCCCGGTAAATTGCATGACCGAAACGCGAAAGTCTTCGGCGAATTCGTAGATTCCCCAGGGCGGACAGAGTCGTCCGCCCTTACGCCAAATTGACGCATTACTTCTTGATCGAAAGCTCCAGCATTTCGAGCGCGGGGCGGAGCTGGTTATAGAACTCGAGTCCCGTTCTTGCGGCGGGGACGCGTGTGACGTACCACTCGCAGGGTTCCATCTCCGTATCGCCCAAGTGGCGGGCGAGTTCCGGGCCCATGCCGATGGCCATTGCGTAGGGAAGGAGCTTGTAAAAATACTGGCCGTCGCGCGAGAGCAGCATCTCCATGTGCCGCGTGGAGAGCTTTTCTAAGCCCTTGCGGAAGCCAAGGCTCTGCGAGATGAGCTGCGTGCCGAGCTCCGTGCGCCGTCCGCCGTGGAGCGTGAGGTAGCCGCACAAAAAGCTCATCACTGTCGCAGCCAGCATCGGAAGCCCGCTGCCGGAGAGCTGCGAGGCGACCAGCAGCACCAGCGCACAAGCTGCCGACAGAACCATCCCGGGAATATTCCCCAGATAGAAGAACCGCCAGATGCGCGCAATGAGCAGACTCAGAAACGCGCCTGCAATCAGGCACAGCGCCAGAACGAGCCCCCGCGCGGGCATGGTGGGGAGGATCTGGCTCATCGTGGCAAGCGACGCAACGCCCATTGCGAGCGCGCACAGGCCCTTCATGATACGCGGATTGCCGCTCGTGCGCGCGTAGAGCCGCTTGTCCCAGTACCGCTCGATGGCGCGCATGGCCTGTTGGGCTGTCTTTTTATAAGGAAGGCTCGCGCCGTCGCAAATTTCGCCCCGGGCAAAAAGCGCCGAGAAAATCTTGTATTCCAGCCGCTTGCGTTCGTTGCCCATGATGACCTGCCGGTGCAGAAGCACGTGGCCCTTTTCGTCCATCTCGATCGTGAGGTAGCCGAGGGCTGCCCAGTGGCAAATGAGCATGTTGAAGTCTGGCGCGCCGCCCGCGAGCAAATACGGAAGATCGCTCGGAGCTGCCGCGTCCGGGGGAGCTGTGCGGCTGGACGCGCGAAGCGGCTTCGAGCGAAGCGTCAGCGCCCAGTATAAAAGCGCGAGCGCGCTGAACACGATCACAAGCGCCGTCTCCACCCAGCCGGAAGACCAGCTGGCATAGCGGCCCGCAAAGTAGCCCTCGCCCACGTCCAGCGTCATCGTCAGCGACTCGTGGTCCTTGAGCGCTGTCGAGATCGTGCCGCCGATCATGCCCTCGCGGACGGTGAAGTTCATGTAGTCCTCGATCACATCGCCGTAGTATCCGCTTGTAAAGGTAGGGTAGCCCTCAAAGGCGGCGGGAAGGGTGATGGTAAAATCGTAGCTGTTAATTGCCCAGTTCCACTTTGGTGCGAGCAGCGGCAGCGTCAACGTCTGGATTTTATCCTGCTCGGAGACAAGCCCGGAGACCGTGTAGCTGATGGTAAAGGTCCGGCTTCCGGCAAAGCCGCCGTTTGACGAGAGAACGAGCACCGTATAGCCGTCCTGCGTCGTCTTTTTATATTTGTAACCCGCGACGCTGATGCGCTTGGCACTAGATGCCAGCGGAAGCTCGATCGTGTCCTCCGTGCCCGCAATGTCAATGGTCACGGTCTGCGTGATCTGGCAGCTGCCCGCCGCGTCTACCACACAGTCGGTCTTCATATCGGTAATGACGCTTGTGTCCGCCGCGCCCGCCGTCACGCACAGCGCCAGCGCGCACACGATCGCCAGAAAAAGTGTGATGATCCGTTTCGTCTTCTCCACCTCGCTCTGCTGTGTATTTGGTGTATTCGGTAACAAAATACCACAAAATGCGCGAAAATGCAACCGTCCTCGCAGCCTCATACGCGGGAATCTGCAAGCGCCGCCGTGTCCATCGCAAGAACACATTGATTTTGGTGAGACACGGCCATGTCTCACAGGTTTTTCCGGGAAAACCCGTTGATTTCCATACAAAAATACGATATGATGGCTTTGGAGAGTGCGCCGTCCGTTAAGCGGGCAGCACGTGCGGCGTACAGGATGAAGAGTAAGGAGTTACATCTTATGATTATTACACAGAAAAAGCCTCTGGAAGAGGTTCTGGCCATGGTCGGCGATGCGAAAACCGTCGCCGTCATCGGCTGCGGCCTGTGCGCGTCCACCTGCCAGACCGGCGGCGCGCCCGAGGTCGAGGCGATGAAGCAGACGCTCGAGGAAGCAGGCAAGACCGTAGTCCTCACGGACGTTGCAGACGCGTGCTGCATGAAGCTCGGCGTGCGCGCCAAGTGTAAGGCGATCTCAGCTGCCGCGCCGGAGTGCATCGTCTGCATGTCCTGCGGCGACGGCGTACAGACCATCGCGAAAAACTGCACGGGTATCCCCGTCTATCCCGCCAACAATACGATGTTCCTCGGCGAGGTCGCGCGCGTGGGCATCTGGGAGGAAGCGTGCAAGATGTGCGGCGACTGCGTGCTCGGCACGACGGGCGGCATCTGTCCCATCACCCAGTGCGCCAAGAGCCTTGTCAACGGCCCCTGCGGCGGCCAGAAGAACGGCAAGTGCGAGGTGAACCCTGAAAACGACTGCGCGTGGATCCAGATCTACAAGCGCCTCGAGCAGCTCGGTCAGCTCGACAAGCTGTCCATGACGCGGCCGGACAAGGGCTATGAGAAGGTCGCGTATCCGAGAACGATCAACCAGAGGGGGAAGAAGGCATGAGCAGATTAAAAGAAGCACTCGAAAACGGTCAGTTCGGCGTGACTGCCGAGATGGCGCCCCCGAAGGGCTATGATTTTACGGAGCAGCTGGAGGCAGGTAAGTTACTCGCACCGAAGGTTCACGCTGTGAACGTCACGGATATGCAGTCCGCGTCTTTGAAAGCGTCCTCGCTCGGCCTTTGCATCGCGCTTAAAAACGCTGGCGTGGAGCCGATCTTGCAGATGACCGGCCGCGACCGCAACCGCATGGCCATTATGGCAGACGTTTTGTCCGCGGCCAGCTTCGGCATTGATTCTGTTCTGGCGCTCACGGGCGACCATCCCGTCGTCGGCGACTGCAAGGACGCAAAGCCGGTGTATGACCTGGACTCCGTCGGCATTCTGAACATGCTCTCGCGCATGGAGCAGACGAACTGCGACTGCGGCGGCAACGAGCTCGCAGGCGGCGCGCCGAAGCTCTACAAGGGCGCTTCCGTCACGCCGGTCTACGACCCGATTTTCCTCCAGATCAACAAGCTCCGCCAGAAGGTGGAGGCGGGCGCGAGCTTCGTGCAGACGCAAGGCATTTTTGATCTCGACGCGTTCAAGCGCTTTTTGGAACAGGTCGATGCGGCTGGCATCCAGACGCATGTCATGGCCGGTATCATCCCGCTCAAGTCCGCCGGTATGGCGCGGTACATGAACGAGAACGTGCCCGGTATCGCCGTGCCGCAGGAGATGATCGACCGTCTGGCAGCCGCCGCCGAGGAGGGCAAGGCCAAGGGCGTCAAGGGCCTTCCGATGAAGCTCGGCATGGAAATGGCCGCCGAAATGATCGCGAAGATCAAAGACGAGCATCTGTGCGACGGCGTGCACATCATGGCGATCGGCGCAGAGAAGAACGTTCCCGCGATTCTCGATCTGGCCGGTATCACCATCTGAATACGCATCTTACAAATGGGCTCCCGCTTTTTGCGCGGGGGCTCATGTTTCTGTAACGGGAAAATCTTAAAAATTTCCGCAAAGCTATTGTGCGCCCACCGTTTTTCTGCTATACTGTTGGCACACATGCCAACGTACACCAAACCGAACCCAACCAATCAAAAAGGGAGGACTCTGTATGATGAAAAAACGACTGCTCTGCGCCCTGCTGCTTCTCGCGCTGGCGCTCTCGCTGCTGCCGACCGTCGCGCTGGCGGACGATGCGTACACAGCCGGTACGGCGGAAGAACTGCAAAGCTTGCTTGGACAACGCAAAACTCCTATCAAGCTGACCGACAACATCAACCTGAAAGGGCAACCGCTGACGATTTCCGGCGGCAATATCACAATCGATATGGCCGGGCACACCATCTCCGGTGGGGAACTGACCGTAGATGTGCGCGAAACACGCCCTCTGAATCTGACCGGCGAAGGCGTGATCGACTGCCCGGCAACACTGAACGGAACCATCCGAGGCGACGCGGAGTTCCAGCAAGAAGTCACGCTCGCGCCGAATGATGTATGCAAGATTTATGGCGGCTCCTTTTATGGGAAAATAACAACGCGCAGCAGTACCGACGCGGTTGTGGTCAATGGCGGGACGTTTTACAACACGGTAAGCACTGCGGGGTACAACAGCGTAACTGTATATGGCGGCGTGTTCCACGAAGACGCATACTTTCTCTGCGGAGCCGGCCAGAGCAATGTATTTGGCGGTGTTTTTTACAAAAATGTACAGGCCGCTGGTAGCAACGGAAGCACGAACAATATTTGGGCGGGCATGTTCTTCGATACCAGCGTGGCGTCTCAGTTTGCCGAGGGCACGGTAAGCATGAACGTAATTTTTCACGCAAACGGCGGCATTTTTAACGCAAACGGCGGCGCCTCGGAAACTGTCACGGCAAAAGCCGTCGCAAATCGTACGCCTGAGTATTCAGCGCTCATTGCCCCGCCGAAGCCCCTCCCCACAAAAGACGGCTACGTCCTCACCGGCTGGTACACAGATTCGGTTGGCGGAACGTCGTTTATGTTTGATCAAAAATGGACCGTCGGCATGATCGAAGAGCAGCAGGATCGGACGATCACGCTCTATGCGCGCTGGGAAAAAGCGCCGGAGGAACCCGAAGAGACGGATTCGTTCCCCGCGCTGGCGGCGGGCGCGCTTCTGCTGGCAGGGGACGACAACCCCTTCCGCGACGTGCGCGCGATCGACTGGTTCTATGACGATGTAATGTACGCCTACGACCGGGGGTTGATCACCGGCACGGCCTACGGCAAGTTTTCGCCCAAGGATAGCTTCACGCGCGGCATGCTGCTGACCATCCTCGCGCGGCACGACGGGGTCCATACCAAGGGCACCCCGTGGTATCAGGCGGGCTGCGACTGGGCGGCGAAAAACGGCATTTCCGATGGAGAAAAACCCGAGGAGGCCATCTCCCGCGAAGAGTTCGCGCTGATTTTGTATCGTTACGCGCAGTACCTCGGCAAGCAGGCCATCGAGCGCGCCGACCTCTCCCGCTATACGGACGCGGGCGCAGTAAGCGAAACGGCGCTTCCCGCCGTGCAGTGGGCAGCCGCTGAGGCGATTTTGCGCGGCGATAACTTCCGCCTGAACCCGCAGGATGGAGCCACCAGAGCCGAAGCCGCGGCCATGCTTCATCGATTCTTTACCCGGTAAATTTTCCAAACTCCTACGAACCCGATTGGAGGCCGCGCGGAAGCGGATTGACAACCGCCGAAAAAGCCGTATAATGGAAGCATGAGGTGAGAGAACATGTTAGACGAAAGAGATTTACAGGCTATTGCACAGCTGATCGATTCCAAGCTTCAGGAATCCGAGCAGCGAACAGTACAGCTGATCGATTCCAAGCTTCAGGAATCTGAGCAGCGGACATCGCAGCTGATCGATTCCAAGCTCAAAGAATCCGAGCAAAGAACCATGGGAGCTATCAAGGAATCCGAGCAACGTACCATGGGGGCTATCAAGGAATCTGAACAGCGCACCATGGGGGCTATCAAGGAATCTGAACAGCGCACCATGCAGGGCGCAGCGGCGTTGATGGAGTCCTACTTCGAGCCGAAGTTCCAGCTGCTCGCCGAAGGCATTCAGAGCTTGCAGGAAACGCAGATTCCGAGAGAGCGGTTTGAAAATTTGGAGGAAGAGGTCGCGTTCCTGCACACCATCGTTCGTCAACACAGCCGTGAAATCGAGAAGCTGAAGCACGCGTAACATAAAAACAGCACAGAGGCTGTAGCGAAAAGGACATCGCTACAGTCTCTTTTTGCGCGCGCGGCAAAAACGGTTCTTTTCATTTTGCGCCGGATGCAGTATAATAAACTTGTATAACTATTTCGAACGTGGGGAGGGACGGGCTTGATTCCGGAACAGTTTACATTACGGATGCGGCGGCTGTTGGGAGAAGATTACGACGCATTCTCCGCGAGCTTTTCCCGGCCCCGCGCGGTCGGTCTGCGGCTGAATCCCCTGAAAGGGGCTTCCCTTCCTGATCTGTCCGCGTTTTCGCTTACGCCTGTCCCGTGGGAGCCCTGCGGGTATTACTATGACCCGGAAACGAGACCGGGAAAGTCCGCGTATCACGAGGCGGGGCTCTACTATTTGCAGGAGGCCAGCGCGATGGCGCCTGCGGCTTTGCTTGACCCGAAGCCGGGTGAAAGGGTGCTCGATCTTTGCGCCGCGCCGGGCGGAAAATCCACGCAGCTGGCGGGGAAAATGCAGGGGCGCGGACTTCTTGTCTGCAACGAGATAAACTCCAAACGCGCGAAAATCCTCGCGTCCAATATTGAGCGCCTCGGCATCGCGAACGCCCTGGTGCTGAACGAGCATCCGCAGCGGCTGGAGTCGCGGTTCAATGGTTATTTTGATAAAATTCTTGTCGATGCGCCCTGCTCCGGCGAGGGCATGTTCCGAAAGGAGGAGGCCGCCGTCACGGACTGGTCGGAAGAAACGGTCTTCATGTGCGCGCGGCGGCAGGCGGAAATTCTGCATTCCGCATCTGTCATGCTCCGCCCGGGCGGACGACTCGTCTACTCCACCTGCACCTTCTCCCCGGAGGAAAACGAGGGAAGCGTCAGCGAATTTTTAAAGACGCATCCGGACTTTTCGATTGAAGCGGTCGACGCGCCGTGGTTCTCGCCCGGGAGACCTGACTGGATCGAATGTCCCGCACCGGGTTTAGAGAAAACGTTCCGCCTCTGGCCGCACAGGCTCCTTGGCGAGGGGCACTACTGCGCAGTCCTGCGCAAAGCGGGAAACGGCGAGGGCGCGAAGCTCCCACTGGAACCTGCCGCAAAGCTTCCAAAAGAGCTGGCGGATTTCTGCCGGGAAACGGGCGCGGCCATACCGGAGGGAAAGCCCATCTTATTTGGCCAGACGGTCTATCTCGCGCCGAACGAGCTTCCAAGTCTCAAGGGACTGCACGTCCTGCGCGCGGGTCTGGAGCTCGGCGAGGTGCGCAAGAACCGGCTGGAACCCGCGCACGCGTGGGCGCTGTGGCAAAAAAGCCTCCCGAATGCCGTGTCGTTCGCGGAGTCGAGCGAGGAGATCCGCCGCTATCTCGCGGGGGACGTTCTGCCGTGCGAGACGAAGGGCTGGACGCTGGTGCAGGGCGATGGCCTTAGTCTCGGTTGGGCAAAGGGCGACGGCCGGGTTCTCAAAAATCACTATCCCAAGGCGCTTCGGCGCGCGACATAAAAGGAGGAAGGCTCCATGGAAGAGAAAAAACGCATCCTGATCGTCGAAGACGAACGGGCGATCGTGGAAATTCTGAAATTCAACCTTATGCGCGAGGGCTATGATACGCTCGAGGCGCTTGACGGCGAGTTGGGGCTCGAGCTGGCGCGTACGAAAGACCCCGATTTAATCCTGCTCGACGTGATGCTCCCCAAGATGAACGGCTTTGAAATCTGCCAGAATTTAAGAGACGCGGGAAGCACCGTCCCCATCATCATGCTCACCGCGCGCGAAGAGGAAACGGACAAGGTCTTCGGCCTCGAAGCGGGAGCTGACGATTATATGACAAAGCCCTTTTCCATGCGCGAGCTCATGGCGCGCGTGCGGGCGAACATCCGAAGAAGAAGCCTCGATCTGGACGCAAGAGCCTCGGTCGGGACGCTTTTAAAGGCAGGCGAGCTCGTCATCGAGCCGTCGACGTTCTCCGTCACAAAAAACGGCGAACCGGTCGACCTCACGCAGAAGGAATATGATCTGCTTTTGCATCTGCTGCGCGAGCGCGGCAAGGTGTTCACGCGCGAGGACCTCATGCAGAAGGTCTGGAACTACGATTATTTTGGCGACATGCGGACCGTCGACGTGACCGTGCGCCGCCTGCGCGAAAAAATCGAGGCAGACCCCGGCAAGCCGCAGTATATTTTAACCAAGCGCGGCGCGGGCTATTACTTTGCGCCGTAACGCGGCGGAACCGCGCATTTGAAAGATTGAGAGGAGGGCGGGACGATGCGGTCTCTGCGCACGAAGCTGGTCATGATCATGGTCATTCTGATTCTGGCCCTGATGTGTGTGATCGGCGCGTTTTTGATCAACGGCGTCGGCAACTTCTATATTTCCCAGTTCTATGAGCAGATGGGGAAAACGTTCTCGCCCGATTTTATCGGACAGCTGCAAACCATCCCCGCGCAGGAGCAGAGCGCGCCCGTGCGGATGAAAGAGCTTCTGATGGCGCAGGCCGGGCTCGGCATCGACATTGCGACGCGGAACGTCTATATCCTGGACGAAACCGGAAACGTCCTCGCAAGCTCCAACCAGGAGACGAACGTCTCCATGACGGCGAATTTGCTGACCGCGATGAACGGCGAGGTCGGGCAGGAGGGCTCGATCACGAGTTCCTATATGGATTTAGCGGTCCCGATCGTATCGACTAACGGCACATATATTGTCTATATTTTAGACAGCCGCGCCACGGTCGACGCGCTCACAGGAGAGCTCTTTTCGATCATCCTGAGCGCGCTTGGCCTCGGCCTTGTGATCTGCGTGGTCCTCTCCTTCCTTCTTGCCCAGATTCTGATTACGCCCATCCGCGCGCTCACGCTCGGTACGCGGCAGGTTGCGGCGGGCGATTTTTCTCAGCGCATTGAAGTTGAGGGGCAGGACGAGATCGGCGTCTTGACGCGGAACTTCAATCACATGGCAAAGGTTTTGCAGGACACGATCTCGGAGGCCGAAAACGAGCGCAACAAGCTCTCGACGCTCTTTCTTCACATGACAGACGGCGTGGTCGCCTTCTCGGCCGCAGGAAACCTCATTCACTGCAACCCGGCCGCGACGCAGATGCTGGCAAGGCCGCTCGACCCCACGACGACGTTCGACGAATTATTCTCCGATCAGGCCGAGCTCGACACGCTCTTAACCCTGAAGCGCCCGCAATACTTAGAGGCGCAGAAGACGGCGGGCGACCGCGAGCTGGAGCTTTTCATGGCGCCGTTTTCGTCCGATCAGACGCAGGGCGGCGCGCTGGTCGTCATCCACGACGTGACCGAGCAGCGAAAGAGCGAGCAGTCGCGGCGTGAGTTTGTCGCAAACGTATCGCACGAGCTGAGAACGCCGCTTACGAACATCAAATCCTATGCCGAGACGATCGTCTCCGCGGGAGATGAGCTCCCCCGCGAGCTTCACGATAATTTCATGGGCGTTATCATCAACGAAGCCGACCGCATGACCCGCATTGTGCAGGACCTTCTGACGCTCAGCAAGATCGACTACGGTAAGATGGAGATGAACATCTCCCGGTTCTCGTTTGCGAAGGCCATCTCGAATGTCTACGAGGCCGCAAAGCTCAACGCCGAGCAGAACCACCACCACAAAATTAGCTTCCACTGCGAAGACGACATCCCGGACGTCATGGGCGACCGCGAGCGCATTGAGCAGGTGGTCATGAACATCGTCTCAAACGCCATCAAATATACCCCCGACGGCGGCAAAATCGAAATTTACGCGGGCAGCAGCGGAAAAACCGTCTTCGTCCGCGTGACGGATAACGGCATCGGCATTCCCGAAAAGGATCTGCCGCGCCTGTTTGAGCGGTTCTACCGCGTCGATAAAGCCAGGAGCCGCGAGTCGGGCGGCACAGGTCTTGGCCTTTCGATCGCCCGCGAGATTCTCTCGCAGCACAAGGGCGAAATCAAAATCGACTCCGTCTACGGCGAGGGAACCGACGTGCGCATCACGCTCCCCGCCGCCCCGCCTGAGAAGTAGTTTTGCGTTTTTTTGCGGCGCACGAACAACCTTTGCGGGGTCGATGCCCACATTGACCCATTGGAATCCATTGTTTTCGCCGAAGATTTCCGTAAAAACGGTGCGTACCGCCGGGCCGATGTGGGCATCGACCCCTACGAACGCAACTGATACGTTCCCTGTATTTTATACATCCGAAAAAGTCTGAAAGGAGGCAAACCATGCACAAAAATCGCTGGGTCGAGCGCGCAAAGAACGTGCTCATTGCGCTGCTGGCGGTGATCCTGCTGGCGCTGACGGTGCTGGCGCTTCCGGTCAAGACGGTGACCGATACGCCTTGGCTGGCGGCTCTTGTGCGTCCGTTTGCCTCGCTGATGGGCATTTCGCAGGGCGATCTGACCGATACGCCGATGGCGGACGCAGGAAGCGTCACGGGCGCGGCCCAGCCGGTTTCCGTTTCCGTACGAACCCCCGCCGGGCGGACGAGCTTTCAGTATTCGTTCTCCACACTGGACGCGTCGTTTGAACAGTTCGGCGCAGCACTCGGGCAGGCACTGGAGACCGCGCAGGAGACGGAACGGACAAGCACGCTTCGCGTGCAGGAGGCGCTCGGGAAAACCTCGGTCGCGTTCTGCTATCCGGGCGAAATTTCATCGAAGCTCGCGGCCTCGTGGCTGCATGTGGACACCGATCTGGACACGCAGAGCCGCTGGCTCATTCTGGCCGGGGACGGCGTGTATGTGACGCTCTATCTTGTCGGCGAGGAGCTTTTCTCCTGCCAGACGCAGATGCGCGCAGAAAGCCTCGAGCAGCTGCTGCAAAGCTGCACGCCGGACGGAAGCTTCTTCGCCTTTGAAGACGCGCAGTCCCGCTTTGACACGCTCGCGCCCTTGAGCCTGCTTCCCGGGCAGACGCCCGCCATCCATGAGGCCTCAGCGGCAAATCCCTGCGACGCGCGCTTTTCGGACGCGCTTGCCTCGAGCCTTGGCTTCAACCCCTACGGCGACGCGCGCTACACCGACGACGCGGGCAACACGACCTATACGGAAACCGGCTACGCCCTTTCCATCTCCGCCGCAGGCGAGCTCACGCTCCGCGCCGATGGGCAGGTCACGCGCTTTCGCGCCGCGTCTGGTGAGGAAGCCGATCTCGTTGAATGCGCGAGAAGCCTTCTTTCCACAATGACGGCGGGCGCTTCCGGCGACGCGCGGCTGTATCTGACCGGGCTTCAAACAGACGGTGCGGAGACTGTCTGCACGTTCGACTACTATTTAAACGGCATTCCCGTCTACCCCTCTGGCGGCCACGGCGCGGAAATCCGCTTCTCGGGCGCGTCCATCGTGCAGGTGAGGCTCCTTCTGCGCACGTATACGCTCACAACCCAGACCGTCTCCGTTCTCCCGCCCGCGCAGGCGGCGGCAATTTTGCCGGACGGCAGTGAGCTGGGGCTCATCTACAGCGATACCTCCTCCGGCGTGACGGCCGGATGGCGGTCGTAGGGGAGGTGCCGGTATGTCTGCTTCCAAGATCAAAAATCTGATTCTGCTCATTTTGCTGCTCGGCGTTCTGGGGCTTTTGCCCGCAGTTGTGCCGACGCAGGCGGCCAGAACGGGCGCGGAGCGAAACGTCCACGAAAAGCTCGAGGAGCTCTACAGCTCCTACGGCCTGACGCTGGACGCATCAAGCCTTCCAAGCAGCCAGACGCTCTATGCCATCGAGATTGAAAATCCGGACGCGTCCAACGCCGCGCAAGCGCTTCTCGGCAGCAAATATACCGCCGGGGAAACGGCCGCCCGGATGCTTGCAAATTGCACCTCCGAGCTCGGCTCGATGCAGCTCAGCCGCGCCGGGGAGCTGACCGCAAGGCTGACCGGCGCAACGCAGGCGCACGATCTGGCGCGCGCGACGAAGCGCTATCTTCGCTCGATGGATTTTGCCGTTGCGTCCGTTTCAGAGCCGCTGCGCGAATCCGCCGGGGTCTACAGCGTGACGGCGGTGCAGAGCCTCTGCGGCGTGCCTGTTTTTGAAAGCGTGCTCACGTTTACCTACCGAAACAGCGCGCTTTCCCGCGTCGATGGGACGTTTTACCCGACGGGCGAGACAGTGCGCGTATCGGAAAGCGCGTGCATCTCCTGCGCGGACGCTCTGGTGTGCCTGCTTTCGAGCCGCGACAGCCTCGGCTGGGTGGGAAGCGAAATTCTCTCCTGTGAGCAGGGGTACGTTCACTCGGAAACGGCCTCGAGCGCGATGCGCTTTGTGCCGGTCTGGCGGATCGAAACCGACGCGGGCACGTTCCATGTCAGCGGTATCACGCGCGAGGTACGTCAGCTGGTGTCGTAAGGGCGCGAACGTCCGTGTCGAAATTCTTAAAAATTTATGAAGAATTTTGTTCCCGGATTGTCATTTTTCCTTTACATTGCCGCGCGCCTGTGGTATTCTTATGGGGTGCGCAAGTAAAATTTCCATGCAAATGGATGAATTGGCATCGTAACTTCTGAGCTTTCAGGAAATACTTCCGATCGAGGGATTTGAACTTTGATTAAATATATCGTTCAGGGCGGAACCCGCCTGTCTGGTCATGTCAATATTTCGGGTGCAAAGAACGCGGCGGTCGCGATTCTGCCCGCGAGCTTGCTGGTCGACGGCGTTTGCCGCATTGAAAATGTTCCGGATATCTCAGATGTCCGGCTGCTGCTTGAAATTTTAAGAAATATGGGCGCAAGCATCCGCCGCTTCGGCCGGAACACGCTCGAGATCGACTGCTCGCACGTGCGCAACGCTACGGCACCCATCGATCTTGTGCGCCGCATCCGCGCTTCCTACTATCTCATCGGCGCAGAGCTCGGACGCTTTGGCCACGCGCGCGTCGCCATGCCCGGCGGCTGCAATTTCGGCGTGCGTCCCATCGACCAGCACATCAAGGGCTTTGAGGCGATGGGCGCGAGCGTCGAGCAGCTGGGCGGCTATGTCTGCGCAGATGCGCCCGATGGCGGCCTCCAGGGCGGCCATGTGTACCTTGACATTGTTTCCGTCGGCGCGACGATGAACATTCTGCTGGCTGCCGTTCTTTGCAGCGGCATGACGATCATCGAAAACTGTGCGAAGGAGCCGCATATCGTTGACCTTGCGAACTTCCTGAACGCCATGGGCGCGAAGGTATCCGGCGCGGGCACGGACGTCATCAAGGTCCGCGGCGTGAGTAAGCTCTCCGGCGGCTGCTATACGATCATCCCCGACCAGATTGAAGCCGGAACCTATATGGCTGCAGCGGCTGCCGTGGGCGGCGATGTGACGGTTGATAACGTCATTCCGAAGCACCTCGACTGCATCACCGCGAAGCTGCGCGAGATGGGCGCAAAGGTCACGGAGTACGACGACGCAATCCGGGTCGAAGCCGACCACCGGCTCCGCCGCTCAAATGTGAAGACCATGCCGTATCCGGGCTTTCCGACCGACATGCAGCCGCAGATCGCCGTGTGTATGGCGCTGGCCGAGGGGACAAGCCTTGTGACCGAGGGCATTTACGACAACCGTTTCCGCTACACCGCCGAGCTCAACCGCATGGGTGCGAGCATTCAGGTGGAAAGTAAGACGGCGGTCATTGACGGCGTGACGCAGCTGCACGGCTGCGAGGTGCGTGCGTGCGACCTTCGTGCGGGCGCGGCGATGGTGATCGCGGCGCTGTGCGCCGAGGGCACAACGACGATTGAGGACGCGCACTATATTGAGCGCGGCTATGAGGACATCATCGGCAAATTCTCCGCCATCGGCGGCAAAATCCGCCGCATCGAAACCTTCGAAGGCAATTCCCAGAGCGCGGCAGGTTAATAGAAAAAGAAATCCCGTCAGCGAGCATGTCGCTGACGGGATTTTTGTACGTATTGGGTTTCTTATTCGCCCGGATGACTTGAGACGACCTTGCCGATGTTCCAGAGCGTTGCCGCGCGTTTGGCCGCATCCAGACGCTCGTCCGGCGTATGGTAATCGACCTGCGCGGTGTGCGCGCCGCAGTCCATGCACGTCACATAGCAGCACCAGCCGTTTTCATCCTCCAGAATGCCGTCTCCGCCGCAGTGCGGGCAGATCTGCAATTCGATATCCTTTAAGTCCATCTTGATTCCTTTCCTGCTTTTGTCTGCGCAGATTCTGCGCCGTATTCTTTTTGATTCTACCGCAAAGCGGCCTGCAAATCAAGCGCTCAGAACAGAATCAGCGAGAAATAGCGGATTTTCCCGTCGTTATCCCAGCACTTCATGCCCACAAAGTCCGCCATCTTCTGCGCGTTTACGCAGTAGGCCGACATGCACGAGGCCGTTTTCCAGGGGCCCGCGCCCATCATGAGCGTATCCGTTGTGCCGTTTTCGTGCATGCGGTTTATCAGCTGCTCGGTCAGCTCGTTCTGGTGCCGCTTGGCCGCCTTCTGCTCCTGACGATCGGTATAGTCCTTCGGCGTATGCTCGACCATGAGAACGAGCGCCGTCTCATACTGCCGCACGCGCGCCGTCATTTCCTCGACTGTCCCGCTCGCAGGCGGACAGGCAGGCAGAACGTTATAATTCCCGCAGAGATTTTCTTCGCAGAACACGCGGTATTCCGGCACGATCACAAGCTCCCGTACCGGCATGAGCGCCGCGTCCGTAAACCCGAGCGCCTTCGCTTCTGTCACATAGTCCATTTTCTCTCCGCCTCCCGACGTATTTTGAACCTTCTGCGACTATTTTAGTCCAAATGACGCAGAATATCAATAGAACGCACGAAAAAAGCCGCACTTCCGGGATTTTGCGGTTTTCCGCGCGTATACGGGATATCCGAAACCAACGCGTAGGGGGCGATGCCCACATCACCCCCTACGGACGTCCCGGATGCGTGTTTAATTCTCCATCTGCCGGCCCAAAAAGCCTGCGACGGTCTGCACGAGCTTCTGCTCGGCTTCCCCAAGCGGCGCGTCCTGCTCCTCGAGAAGCAGCATCACGCAGCCCATCAGGTCGCCCTCGGATAAAATCGGCGCGCTCACACCAAGATAGTACCGCTCCGACGCATCGGAGGGGTAAATTTTTGCCTGCCCCGGCTGATAGCGATAGATTTTTCGGGCCTCCATAAGCTGCTCGAGCTCCTGCGAGCAGTGCTTGTCCATGAGCTCGCGCCGCTGCACGCCGTAGGCCGCAATGACCGCGTCCCGGTCGGAAACGGCGGCGATGTGGCCGGTGTTCTTGCCGATGGACTCGCAGATCTGCGCGGCGAAGTCCGTCAGATCACCCATCGGGGAGTACTTTTTAAAAATGACCTCGCCGTCCTTCTCCGTATAAATCTCCAACGGGTCGCCGCTGCTGATAACACTGACACGGAAAACCTTGTCCTCATGGTTTTGGGCCCTCTGGACGATTTCGGTTTCGTAGGGGTCGATGCCCGAATGGGCGCTTTCTATCTCGTAGGGGTCGTTGCCCACATCGACCCGCGGGCGAGAAGCCGCGTCCGTCCCTACAAGGTGCAATTCGTTACTCTCCGTGTCTGACTTAAAATTTCCGGTGTCCTCCGGAAGCGCGCCGGTTCTGAGCAGGCTGTCGATGTCCGCCTTGAGCTGCACCTCGATGTGATCTTCGTAGACCTTGATCTTTTCGATCATTAAATTCAGGTCATTGCGGTCAAGCGCCGGCTTTTCCAGAATGTCATTGAACACGTCGATGGCGGTCTTTGCCACGCGGTTGATGCGGATAATCGTATTTCGCTTGTCGCTGGCAAATTCGATCTGGTGCTGAATGCCCGCAATGCGCTGCGTCAGCTCCGCTTCCAGCTCGTCGTAGGTTTCCTCCAAGAGTTCCTCCTGCTCCGGGTGCTTCATGATGTCACGAATGCGCTGGCGCTTGGTCGCTTTCAGCTCCTCCTGCTTCTCAAGCAGCAAGGCTTCCAGGTTTTCTTCCGTACGCTTCGTTTCCGCAATGTCGGCCTGTTCCTTCTCTAAATCGGCGTTCAGCCGTTCAAGCATGCTGCTGGAATTGTCACGGACTTTCCGCACATAGTCCTTGACCAACGCGTCGAGCGTTTCCACGCGGATATGGTGACTCGTGCACCCCTTGAGTCCACGCCTGTGATACGTTCCGCAGGTGTAGGCGGGCGCTAAATCGCTCCGGCTCATTGCGAACATCGGACTGCCGCAGTCGCCGCAAACCAGCAAACCGGAGTACACGTTGTCATTGACTTTCACGCCGCGATAGTTGTTCGTCGAACGGCTCTCGCGCAGCGCGCGCACCGTTGCAAACGTGCGGTAGTCGATAATTTCCTGATGGTGGTGCTCAAAGACGCGGTGCTCGCTCTCATCTAATTTTCGGTCTGTGCCGTTGATTTTCACGCGCGTGAACTTCCCCTGCCGCAGCGTGCCGCTATAAAAATCGTTATCTAAAATTCCCTGTACCGTGACGATCGCCCAGGCCGCTTTCGTCTTGCGGCGGACAGTCTCCCCGGCGGCGGCGCGGCGCTCACACTCGGACATGCGCGGTGTGGGTACGTTGTTGTCCGTCAGGTAGTTCGCAATCTTCTTATAGCCCCAGCCGTCCAGGTATAGCTTGAAAATTGTCCGGATAACCTCCGCCTCGGTCGGCACGATCTCAAAGACCTGCTGCTTGTTCAGAATATAGCCATACGGCGCGGCGCAGAGCCATCGCCCCTCCTCCTGCCGCCGCTTCACAACGCTGCGCACCTTTTTCGACGTGTCCGTGACCGGCATTTCGTTAATTAAAAACTGGAACTGGATTTTCAGCCAGTCGTCATCGTTCGGAAAGTCGATGTTGTCGCCGATCGAAATGATCCGCACGCCCGCGTCGCGCAAATCCTCCAGTTCTACAAGTCCCCGCGAGTTGCGGCGGGAGAAGCGCGAGAAGTCTTTGACGATGAGAATGTCGTATTTGTGGCTCATCAGCCCCCGGCGCATTTCCTGATACCCCTCGCGCTGCTCGAACGTGTAGCCGGAACGGTCGCGGTCCTCAAAAAATGTCAGCGCGCTGTTTGGAAAGTGCGTCTTTACGAAATCCTCAATAATGGACTTCTGGTTTTCAATCGACACATTGTCGCGGTCGAGCTCTTCATCGACCGAAATGCGGGCATACCCCGCAATGTCAAAGCGTTCAATCATTTGCATTCACCCTTGAGATATTGCTCCGTCTGGCGGTCAAATTCGAAAATGTACGCCGCGTCCTGCTTTTTGGAGTTCACGCGATAGCCGACGGCGATGATGGCGTCGAGATTATAAAAATTGGTGGGCTTCGTAGAAAATTCGGAAATTCCGAATTTTCTCATACAGGAGTCTTTGACCAGTTCCTCCTCCTCGAAGATGTGCGATAGATGCTCACTGATATTGGACTTACTGGAGTCAAACAATTCTGCCATGCCAACCTGCGTCAGCCAGAATGTCTCGTCCATAAATACAACGTTTACAAATTCTTTTCCGTTTTCATCGCTGTAAAGGAGAACTTCTCCCTGATTGACAATCTCATTTCCCATTCTCGTTCTCCTCCGTCTGCTCCGGCAGTTGTGCCGCGTCCGTTACTATGTCCGTGACGAGTTGGCGGAAGCTCTCGGCGTTCTGCGCGGTAACGACGGTTTTGCCTGTTTCTGCTTCCAGCGCTTTTCTCGCAACGCCCGCGACATTACCGCCGCGCCGGGCGACCTTTTGATTTTCGTCAAAGCCCTGCGGCTGTTCCGCTTTCGCAATATCGGTCGTGGACGCTTCTGCCAGCATGGTCAGCACCAACTCCAGATCGCTCATATCGTCACGGAGATTTTCCTTTCTCAAGCCCTTGAGGTTTTTATACTGCCGCGTGTTCATGCCAGCCCACGCGCGGGTGATCTCATCCGTGAGAATGGCGTATTCTTTGCCTTTCTGCACGCCGCACTTTTCCACTCGTCCGTCAGCTCGTTTCGGATGCGGATAGCAAGCAGCCGCTGATGTACCCGCTCTTCCGAGTAACCCTTTTTCAGATAGGTTTCCAGCGCGCGGTCGATCGCCTGCTCCGGGTCGATGGTCTCCTCGATGCGTTCCCGGCCGACCATCGCCAGCCACGCCTTGAACGGCTCGGCCTTCTTGGAGGGAATGGACTGGATGATGCGCAGAAGCTGTTCGGTGTCGGCAACGTCGGTGAGGCGGTTTTTACCGTCCGCCGCCCGCATTTTCAAAGCGTGACAGTTTGTCACGGTTTCGTTGCCCTCTGCCTTTAGCCGCTGCTTCAGCTTGCGCCAGTATGCCGTTGGGTCTGTGCTGTTGGTCAGAACCGTAACCACGTCCACAATGGAAAAATACCATTCTTCCCGCTCTGCGTCCCACGCCACGCGGATCTTCTGATCTTCAAACAGCTGAATCTCGTTTTTCACAGGTTCGTTCATGCGCAACCTCCCAAATCAGTCACGGTTCTGTCATATATATCTGCTCAATCAAATTTAATTTATAGATAATATTGTACATCATAGCAATAGAGATTGCAAGACAAAATGCACACTGGGCGTGTTCGCGGCACATTGTAACCGGAACAAAAGTATGATATGATATATAAATACAAAACAAACATCGGAGGCGCAGCGATGCAAAATCAAAAGCTGCATTACGCAGAACTGATCAAAGAAATTATAATCCTGACCGTGGCGGTGGCGATTATCGCGGCAGCGGTCTTCTTTTTTCTAGTGCCGAGTCACACGTCCGTCAGCAGCATTTCAGGCCTTGGCATTGTGCTGTCCAACTTTATTCCGCTGCCGCTGTCAGCCATCACAATGATTCTGAACGTGGTGCTCTTGATCATCGGGTTTCTAACCTGCGGAAAAGAGTTTGGCGCAAAGACTGTCTATACGAGTATCCTGCTGCCATTATTCATAGGGCTGTTTGAACTTGTGTTCCCGAATTTCAGTTCTATGACGGGCAGTCAGGAGCTCGATGTGCTTTGCTACATTCTGGTGGTCAGCATCGGTCTGAGCATCCTGTTTAACCGGAACGCGTCCTCCGGCGGACTGGACATCGTGGCGAAGATTCTAAACAAATATCTGCACGTGGAGCTGGGAAGAGCCATGTCGCTGGCAGGCATGTGTGTGGCGCTTTCGGCCGCGTTTGTCTACGACAAGAAAACCGTGGTTCTGAGCGTCCTTGGCACCTATTTTAACGGCATTGTTCTGGACAACTTTATTTTCGACCACAACAAAAAGCGCCGCGTCTGCATCATCACCGAGAAGGAAGAAGAACTCCGGAAGTTTATCATCAACGACCTGCACAGCGGCGCGACGATCTATGAGGCTATCGGCGCGTATAACTTTGAAAAGCACAATGAGATTATCACCATTGTCGATAAAAGTGAGTATCAGAAGCTGATGACGTTTATCAACCGCGAAGACCCGAAGGCATTTATCACCGTTTATAATGTATCGAACATGCAGTATCAGCCGAAAATCCGGGCAAAAGAGAAATAAAGAAGAATGCAATAGAATACGATGGAGGAAGGAACATGAAACTCAGAAGATTGGGAAAAACGGAACTGCAAGTCAGCGAAATTGGCTTTGGCGGCGAGTGGTTGGAGCGTCACCCGGAGGAGGACGGTATCGACCTGATTCACTATGCGTCCGCGCAGGGCATCAACATTTTAGATTGCTGGATGCCTGACCCGAAGTCGAGAGACATCATCGGCAAAGGTATCAAAGATAACCGCAGACAATGGTACATTCAGGGACACATCGGCTCTACATGGAAGGACGAGCAGTATTTCAGGACGCGCGACACGAAATATGTCCGCCCCGCGTTTGAGGACCTTCTGCGTCGCTTGCAGACGGACTATATTGACCTCGGCATGATTCACTATGTGGACTCCGAAAAAGAGTGGGAGCAGATGCAGCACTCGGACTATCTGGGTTACGTCATGGAGCTTAAAAACAGCGGCGTGATCCGCCACATCGGCATGAGCTCCCACAACCCAAAGGTCGCCAGGAAAGCCGCCGAGTCCGGGTATGTGGAGATGATTCTCTTCAGCATCAATCCGGCCTTTGATATGCTGCCCGCGAGCGAGAATATTGACACGATGTTTGCGGAAACATTTGACGCGGGACTCAAGGGAACGGACCCAGACCGCGCGAAGCTATACCGCATCTGTGAAGAAAATGACGTCGGCATCACAGTCATGAAGGGCTTCGCCGGCGGCAGACTGTTTGACGAAAAGCGTTCTCCGTTCGGCGTGCGCCTGAGTCCGGTGCAGTGCATTCACTACGCGCTGACGCGTCCGGCTGTCAGCGCCATCATGTGCGGCTACGACACCAAAGAGCAGGTTGATCAGGCGGTTGCCTATGAAACCGCGTCCAATGACGAAACGGACTACGCGTCGGTGCTTTCCAATGCGCCGTTCCACTCCTACCGTGGGGAATGCACCTACTGCGGACACTGCAAGCCCTGTGCTGCACAGCTCGATATCGCCATGATTAACAAGTTCTACGACCTTGCAACCATGCAGCCGGAGGTGCCCGCTACGGTACGTTCCCACTATGAAGCGCTGGAGCATACCGCATCTGAGTGCATCGGCTGCCATGCCTGCGAATCGCGCTGTCCCTTCGGCGTGCCCATCGCGGAACGGATGCAGAAAACCACGGAGCTCTTTGGGCGCTGAAAAACGTCAGAACAGCATACAAAAGCGGAAGGGCGCGTTGCAGAATAAACAGTTCTGCAGCGCGCCTTTTCCATGACGTCAAGCAATTCACTCTACTCACGGTCGCCACTCCTGTTTTCGTCGTTATGTACTACTCCCACCCGTTCCGTTTGGCCAAAACGTCCATCGCGAAGCAGAGCACTTCCCACTGCGTCGTTTTTGACACGCAGGCTGATTCCGTAGGGGCGATTGAGCACATCGCCCCAATGGCAATTACGAATTCGCCGGAGATTTCCGTAAAATCGGGTTTATTTGCCGGGGCGATGTGCTCAATCGCCCCCTACGCATGGATTGCTCAAATGTGCAAAAATCAATAGATTTTACGCTCGCTCAGAGGCAGCTCTGGAGCAGCTCATAGAGTTTCTGGGCGTGGCGGCACTCGTCGAGCGCGATTTCCCGCAGCGTGCAGGCTCTGGCCCCGGCGAGCGGTGCAAGCGCTTCATAGCGGTCGCGCGCGGCAAGCTCGCCCTGATACTGCCGTCGTAAAGTCTCGGCGTTGCAGGTGATGCAGGGGGAGTCTGGCTTCTTGGGGCAGACCTTTTTGCCTGTCAGAAGAAAATACATCGCCGAGAGCTCCTTTGCATGGCGGCGTTCGTCCTGCGAGAGCGCCCGGAGCGTCTTCTGCGCGCAGCCGGACATACGCGCGGCCAGGCACTGATAGGTGACCGCGTCCAGCATTTCATATTCGATGCTTGACAGCAGCTGCTCGGGCGTGATGGACGCGGGCTGTTCCACCTGCGCGGCTTTCCCCTGCACAGGTGGATTTGCGGATGTACTCTGCGCGCCCGCCTGCGCCGCCATGACGCGGCTCCAGACGTTCTGCGCCTGTTTGCAGTCAATCTGATTCATGGAATCCCTCCTTCCGTCCATTTTATGCCGCGGTGGTATGCAGGGGTTCCCCAATGGGTAGAATTGCTTCAAAAAAATACCGGGAACGCCGCGAAATTTGGCATGAAATTTGGCCGAAAAATCTTGTAATCACGGTTTTCCTGTGTTAGAATACATGTTTGTTAGATTCTTGACGAAGAAAAGAAAGGGGCGCAGGATATGACGCAGGACAAGCTTCGGAACATTGCGATCATCGCGCACGTTGACCATGGCAAGACGACCCTGGTCGATCAGATGTTAAAGCAGGGCGGCGTTTACCGCGAAAATCAGGTGGTTGCAGACCGTGTGATGGACTCAGGCGATCTCGAGCGCGAGCGCGGCATCACGATTCTGGCGAAGAACACCGCCGTACACTATAAAGACTACAAGATCAACATTGTCGACACCCCGGGCCACGCCGACTTCTCCGGCGAGGTCGAGCGTATTTTGAAGATGGTCGACGGCGTTCTGCTGCTGGTCGACGCGGCCGAGGGCCCCATGCCGCAGACGCGCTTCGTGCTGCAAAAGGCGCTGGAGCTCGGCCACAAGGTCATCGTTGTCGTGAACAAGATCGACCGCCCGGACGCGCGCGTCCACGAGGTCATCGACGAAGTCCTCGAGCTTCTTCTCGATCTCAACGCGACGGAGGAACAGTTCGAGTCTCCCACGCTCTTCTGCTCGGCGCGGCGCGGTATCGCGTCCTACAGCCCCGACGAAGAGGGAACCGACCTCACCCCGCTTTTTGAGACGATCATCAACTACATCGATCCCCCCAAGGGAGACCGCGAAGGCGCTTTGCAGGTGCTCGTCTCGTCCATCGACTACAATGAGTTCGTCGGCCGTATCGGCATCGGCCGCATCGAGCGCGGCACAGTCCGGCAGAACCAGGAGGTCATCGTCTGCGACTATCATGATCCCTCGATCAAGGAAAAGCAGAAGATCGTCACGCTCTATGAGTTCACGGGTCTTGGCAGAAGCCCCATCGAGGAAGCCAGCGCGGGCGAAATCGTCGCCTTCTCCGGCATTTCGGATATCACCATCGGACGTACGCTCTGCGTGGCGGATGAGGTGGAGCCGCTGCCGTTCGTAAAGATCTCCGACCCGACGATCGAAATGACGTTCTCCATCAACGACTCGCCGTTTGCGGGCCGCGAGGGCAAATATGTCACCTCCCGGAACCTGCGCGACCGGCTGCAAAGAGAGCTTTTGAAGGATGTGTCTCTTCATGTCAAGGAGGTCGGCACGGATTCCTTCAACGTCGCGGGCAGGGGCGAAATGCACCTTTCCATTCTCATTGAGACGATGCGCCGCGAGGGCTATGAGTTCCAGGTCTCCACGCCGCACGTTCTGAATAAGGAAATTGACGGCAAGCTCTGCGAGCCCATTGAGCGCATGGTAGCAGACGTTCCCGAAACTTCCGTCGGCTCCGTCATCGACAAGATGGCGCAGCGCAAGGGTGAGCTCATCTCCATGACCCCGATCGGAAGCCGGATGCGTCTGGAGTTCCTCGTCCCGACGAGAGGCCTCTTTGGCTACCGCAACGAATTTTTGACCGACACGCGCGGCGAGGGCATTATGGCCTCCACGCTTGAAACCTATGAGCCGGTCAAGGGCGACATTGAGCGCAGGCTTACGGGCTCTCTTGTCGCGTTCGAGACCGGCGAGGCCTGCGCCTACGGTCTTGGAAACGTGCAGGACCGCGGCACACTCTTCATTGCTCCGGGTACGGACGTGTACGCCGGTATGATCGTCGGCCAGTGCAACCGCAACGAGGACATGTCCGTCAACGTCTGCAAGAGAAAGCAGCTGACCAACATGCGCGCGGCAGGCTCGGATGAAGCCATCCGTCTTGCACCGCCGAAGGTTCTGTCTCTGGAGCAGAGCATGGAATATCTCGCGGACGACGAGCTGCTTGAGGTCACGCCCAAGAGCCTTCGCATGCGCAAGCGTATCCTCGACCACTCGGCCCGTATGCGCGCCGCCTCCAAGGCAAAGTCTTAACTTCCAAAATAGCGTCAAGCGCCGGTTGACATTGTCAACCGGCGCTTTTGTCGTCCAAAGATTGTTTTTTAATGAAAATTCCCAAAAAATGCATAATAGCAGGCGCGGCTTCCCGCCCAAGGGCGGTACGATTTCGCCGAAGATTTTCGCCTTTCGGTAGCGTAATTTGCCGGGCGGACTGTGGGCATCGCCCACTACGCATATTCCGGGCATTTGCAAAAATCATAGAGGCAGGCGCACACAGCAATCTTCAAATGCTAATAGGCGAGCGCGACGGCAAGGAGGGGTTCGTTTTCCCGGATGAGCTGCGGCAGCTGCGATAGGGGAAGCGGATTTTCCCCGAGGCCTGCCTCAATGGTAAAGCCCGGGCGGTGAAAGCGCCGGAGGAACCAGTCCTTGAAACCGGCGTTGCTCGATTCCGGCGGCACGTCTTCTACTGCGTACCCGGACGCTTCGGAAAATTGCTCCGCCAACGCCTCTGCGCCGGGCGGGTCAAGGTCCCGACCGCCGGGGTAAATGACGCGGCCCTGCGTGTGGTAGGCGAGAAGAATGTCTGGCCGGATGCAGGCTGTGTAGGCCGCAAGTGCCGCCGTCTCACGCTGGTCGAGGGGCTTCTTTCCCGGAAAATCCCGCGGCGCTGCGCAGTCAAAGCCGAGGCCTGCTTTGATCTGTTTCGCCAAATCCCATGACGCGGGATAGTTGAGGTTCAGATCGACGCCCCGCAGATTCGCCTTCCACCCATCCGGGAACGGGATTTGCGGAAAACCTGCCGCAATCGCGGCAGCCTGGACGTATTCCGGCGAAGCTTCCGGAATTTCCCCCGCGACAAGGTCGGCGCCATCGGGATTGACCAGCGGCACGCAGTAGAGCATGGAGTTCCGGTAGAGCGCGCGGGCGCTTTTTCCGCCAAAGGTGCCGCCATTGCAGATGGCACGGCAATAGGTGAGCAGCAGCTCCCACAAAAGCGTCCCCGTGATCGACTCGTTCGCATGGTGCGTCCCCGTGACGAGCACCTTCGTGCAGCCGCAGCCGAGCTGAATGGCGACAATCGGGCGGCCTCCCGCCGTGCGGGTGAGCGTTTTGATGTAGGCAAACGGCGCGACGCGGCGCAGCTGTTTCATGTATTGTTCCTGAAGCCCGGAGGTCATGTACCCGGGAGAAATTGCACAGAGCAAGAAAATCGCCTCCACCATAGTCTATGATGGAGGCATTTTCTTTAGAACCGGATGGCGTTAATTTTCTTCAAAAATGGCCTTCACGGCGCGATAGGTCATGTAGCAGTCGTATTTCGCGACGACCTCAAACGGCGCGTGCATGGAAAGAACGGGAACGCCGGCGTCCAGCGTGTCGATGTTGCGCTTGGCCATGTATTTTGCGACCGTGCCGCCGCCACCTGCGTCCGTCTTGCCAAGCTCACACATCTGCCACGCGATTTTGTGGTCGTTCAGGAGCTTGCGGATTTTGCCCACGACCTCGCTCGAAGCGTCCGACGCGCCGGACTTGCCGCCGGAGCCTGTGTATTTGCAGAGGCCCACGCCGTAGTTGAGATAGGCGGCGTTCTTGCGCTCAAAGACCTCAGAGAAGCCCGGGTCAAAGGCCGCGCACACGTCGGCGGACAGGCAGAAGGAGTTTGCCAGGCATGTGCGAAGGTCGACGTTCTGGGCCTTGCAGAGGCACTCCATGAAGTACTCGAACGCCTCGCCCTGCATGCCGGACACGCCCTCGGAGCCGATTTCTTCCTTGTCAGCAAAGATGCACACGGCGGTCTTTTTTGGGCTCTTCGCGTCGAAAATCGCAGCGAGCTCCGCGTACGCGCAGACTCTATCGTCGTGGCCGTAAGCACCGATCATGCTGCGGTCCAAGCCGATATCGCGCGCGCCCGCAGCAGGGACGGCCTCGAGCTCGGCGGAGATGAAGTCCTCTTCCACGATGCCGTATTTTTCGTTCAGGATCCGGAGAATAGCCAGCTTCACGCGGTCCTTGCCGTCATCGTCTGCCTCGGGGCGGCTGCCCATCAGAATGTTCAAGCTTTCCGACGGAATTGCCTCATTGAGGGGCTTTTTTCCCTGTTCGCGCCCCAGATGGGGAAGAAGGTCGGTGATGACGAGCTGGGGGTCGGCAGGATCGTTTCCGATGGTCACATAGACCTCCGAGCCGTCGCGGCGGACGACCTTTCCGTGCAGCTCCAGCGGGACCGTCACCCACTGGTACTTGCGGATGCCACCGTAATGGTGCGTCTTGAGGTAGGCAAGCTCGGTGTCCTCATAGAGGGGGTTGGGCTTGATGTCGAGCCTCGGAGCGTCGGTGTGCGCCGCGCCGATGTTCGCGCCGTGGGACAAATCTTCCTCGCCGATGACCGCCAGCATGATGGCCTTGCCGCGGTTGTTCCAATAGAATTTGTCGCCGGTTTGGATCGGCATGCCGGGCTTGTATTCGACAAAGCCTCTGGCCTCTGCCTCGCGGATGGCGGTAAAGACGCATTCGCGCTCGGTCTTCGAGCGGTCCAGAAACGCCTTGTACGCCTCGCAATAAGCGTTCAGCTCGGCCTCTTCGTCCTTTGTCAGGCGGTCATAGCCATTTTTCGGCTGGTAGAGAAGCTTCTCTCGCTGTTCCTTCGTCATAGGGGTTCCTCCTTTAAAATATCGTTCAGCAGGCGGCGGGAGCTTTCCCGGAACGCCTCGAGGGTTTGCTTGTTTTCTAATGTGTACCGGCAGCGCGCGCGGTAAAAATCATCCGGCTTCTGCGCGTCGATCCTGGCCCTTGCGGCAGGCTCCGTCAGACCGTCGCGCGCCATGATGCGCTGCATGCGAACCTCCTTTGGCGCAAGCACGCAGACGGTCTTGTCGCAGAGCGCGCCCATGCCGGACTCGAGAAGGTTGATCGCGTCAATGGCAAAAATGGGCGTTCCTTTCGCTTCTGCCTGCACCTTTCGTGTTTCTACGGCGCGGCCAACATGGAAGAAGACGATCTCATTGAGCTTTGCGAGCCTGTCCGCGCTGGAAAATACCAAAGACGCAAGCTTCGGCCGGTCCAGACTGCCGTCCGGAAGAAAGATATCGCCAAACGCGGCTGCAAGCGCCGCTTTGAGGTCCGGGTCGGTTTTCAGGAGCTCGTAATAAAGCGCGTCGCAGTCGACAATTTCGCCGCCGCGCGCGGCAATTTCCTGCAAAAGCGTCGTCTTGCCGCAGCCGGTGGGGCCGGTAATGCCGATCGTTACCATGTTACACCTCGACAATGTGGAAGCCCGCGGCCTTCTTGAGCCGGTTCCCAATGGCAAGGCCGAGCCCGGAAGCGTCCGGACACTGCGCATAAATTTCCGTTACAGCCTCGTGGTCAAATTCCCGAAGCGCGTCGAAGACGCGTCTTGCCTGCTCGGCCTTATCGGTGAACGAACCGAGGTCATGGACAATGTGGCCGGGGTAACGCCCGGTGAACTCGGAAAAGCAGATGACCCCCGCCGATGCGGGAAGATGCGCCTCGATGTACCGCGCGCTTTTTTCGGGGTCTCCCGTAAAGACGGTGACGGGCGCTTTCGGCGCGTAGTGCCGGTATTTCATGCCGGGCGCCTTCGGCTTTTCCCCGTCCTTGAGCAGGCTCACGACCGCCTTGTCAACGGCGACCTCGCCCAAAACGTCCTCGAGCGCTTCGAGCGGCAGTCCGCCAGGACGAAGAAGGCGCGCAGGCTGACAGGTGAGATCGATGATCGTTGATTCTACGCCCACGCGGCAGGGCCCGCCGTCGAAAATCGCGTCGATTTTGCCGTCCATGTCCTCGCGCATGTCCTCCATACACGTGGGGCTCGGCCGCCCGGAGGTGTTTCCGGAGGGCGCGGCGATGGGAACGCCGGCTTTCTGGATGACAGCGAGTGTAACCGGGTGATCGGGGCAGCGCACGCCGACCGTCTCGAGCCCTCCCGTTGTGCGAAGCGGGACAATGGGCTTTCGCGGCAGGATCATCGTCAAAGGCCCCGGCCAGAAGCTCTCCGCCAGCCGGTAAGCTGCCTCCGGCACGCTCTCGCAGTACCGCTCTAACCACGACGCATCCGGCACATGGATGATGAGCGGATTGTCCTGCGGGCGGCCTTTTGCCTCAAAGATGTGCAAAACCGCTTCCTCGTCCAGCGCGTTCGCGCCGAGGCCATAGACCGTCTCCGTCGGAATGCCGAGGAGTCCTCCCGCGCGGATAATGTCTGCCGCCCGCGCAATATTCTCCGGTGTGAGCGCTTCAAAATAAATGGTGTTCATGGATATTCCTTCTTGCTTTGTGAATGATATTGAATTCGTGGCCGACTTCTCTACAAAAATCTGATCTTATATCGTTACACTGCGTAGGGGCGGACGGCCCTGTCCGCCCCTAAAAAGTTACGAATTCGTCGAAAATTCATAGGAAAACAGGTTTTGCTGCGGGCGGACAGAGTCGTCCGTCCCTACGAAAAGCTTGCACGGGTCAATCGGCATCCCTGCTGTTTTGCAGCTTTTCTGCCTGGTCTGCGGTGACGAGCGCGTCGATGAGCTCGTCTAAATTCCCGTCCATGATGGAGTCGATCTTATAGAGCGTCAGTCCGATGCGGTGATCGGTGACGCGTCCCTGCGGGAAATTATAGGTGCGGATGCGCTCGTTTCGCATGCCGGTCCCGACCTGGCTGCGCCGCTCATTCGTCACGGCGGAGCTGATGCGCTCCTGCTCGATCTCGTATAGCTTGGAGGCCAGCATCTGCATGCACTTTTCGCGGTTCTGCACCTGCGAGCGTTCCTCCTGACAGGAGACGACAATGCCGGACGGCTTGTGGATCAGGCGCACGGCGGAGGACGTTTTGTTGATGTGCTGCCCGCCCGCGCCGGAGGAGCGGAAGACCTGCATCTCGATATCCTCCGGGCGAATATCGACCTCGGCCTCCTCCATCTCAGGAAGCACGGCGACCGTCGCCGTCGAGGTGTGAACCCGGCCGCCGGACTCTGTCTCCGGCACGCGCTGCACGCGATGAACGCCGGACTCAAATTTCAGGCGCGAGTACGCCCCGTCGCCGTCAATTTCAAAATCCGCTTCCTTCACGCCGCCGAGCTCTGTCTCGTTGTAGTTCAGAAGCGTCACCTTCCAGCCCTTCGACTGCGCGTACATGGTATACATCCGGTACAGGCTGTGGGCAAAAAGCGCACTCTCCTCGCCGCCCACGCCGCCGCGGATCTCCACAATGACGCTTTTCTCATCGTTCGGATCGCGCGGCAGAAGCAGAATCTTGAGCTCCTGCTCCAGCTCCTCGAGCTGCTTTTTGAGGGCCGTATATTCCTCCTGACAGAGCGATTTCATTTCCGCGTCAAGGCCGCCTGCGTCCAGCATCTCGCGCAGCTCGTCCGCCTCTTTTTTTGCTTTGCAGAAGCTTCGGTAAGCCGTCACAATGGGCTCCAATCGCTTCTGTTCGCGCAGGAGCTTGGAAGCCGCCTTCGGGTCCGCATAAAAATCCGGCTGCCCGGCGCGCTCGGCCATTTCCATATATCGTTCTTCGACAAGTCGCAGTTTTTCCAGCATAAATTCCTCTCATGCGCCCCGTTTTGCGGGGCAAATTTTTACTTCTATCATCATACTCTATTTTTCCCCCGCCGTCAAATATTCGCGCGGCTTTTGCACATACTAGCCCTGATTTTTGAGGAAGGGAAGCGGCGCAAATGAAGAGGTTTCTGGCGGTCTTAACAGCAATCTCACTCGCGGTTTCGTGCGTGCTAGGCGCCAAGGCGGGCGATACAAAAGAATCGCAGGGCTGCATCGCCCTGACGTTCGACGACGGCCCCTCGGGTGCGATCACGGAGAAGCTTTTGGACGGCCTTGCGGCAAGGAACGTCAAGGCAACGTTTTTCCTCTGCGGCTACCGCATCGAAAAATTTCCGGAAATCGCGCAGCGCATGGCAGAAGAGGGCCACGAGCTGGGGCTCCACTCCAACCGGCACGACTACATGCAGCACATGACGAAAGAAGAAGCGCTGGACGACCTTTCCGAGTGCCAGAGCATCCTCACCGAGACAACCGGCGTTTCCGCGCGCCTGTTCCGTCCGCCGGGAGGGCTTTACTCGCAGGACCTGCTGGATGCTTCGCGCGAGCTCGGGCTTAGCATCGTGTTCTGGTCGGTCGACCCGCACGATTGGGACAAAGAGAAGGCCTCGCAGGTGCTGCCGTATCTGCTCTCGCATGCGTCGGCAGGCGATATCGTCCTGATGCACGATCTCACGGAGCACTCCGTCTCCGCCGCGCTGTCGTTTATCGATACGATGTATGCAAAAGGGTACGAGTTTTGTACCGTTTCCGAGCTTGCCGCGCTTTCCGGCGAGACACTTTCCCCCGGAACGTATTATAACCGTTTCCCGCATTGACGAACAGCGCCTCGTATATTAAAATAGAGAAAAACTGCTTACAGGAGGCGCACTATGGATAAAAAGGAACTTCGCACGCAGATCCGCGCAAAAAAGCGTGCAATGACCCCCGCGCAGGTGGAAGCTTGCAGCGAGAAGCTGGCAGAGCTCTTCCGCGCGCACCCGCTCTACAAAGCCGCCAAAAGCATCTATGGCTACATGCCCTACAATCAGGAGGTGCGCACGATTCCGATCATGCGGCAGGCGCAGGCGGATGGAAAGCGCGTGGCTGTGCCGAAGGTGTATGGCGACACGATGAAATTCCTCTGGCTGGACGATTTAGACGCCGTCGCGCCCGGCGCGTATAACATCCCCGAACCCATCGCGGACGAGCCCGAGGCGGACGACGAGACGGCGCTGGTTTTGATGCCCGGCCTCGCCTTCGACCCCGAGGGACACCGCTGCGGCTACGGCGGCGGGTTCTACGATAAATTTCTCGCTGCGCACCCGAACCATCCGACGATCGCGCTTTGCTACGGCTTTCAGATGCTTGACCATCTGGATGTGGACGCGCACGATATCCCGGTCGACGCGGTTTTATCTGCGGATGTGGAGGCAGAGGGATGAAATATGTCCTGCTGCTCCTCTTCTGCGCGCTCGTGTTTCTCGTCTGCTTTCTGGTCGACAAGCTCCTTCAGAAGCTTTTTCCAAAGCACGAGCTGGAAAAAAGCAAATCCGTCGTCCGCCCGCCGCAAAAGAGCGCGACGTTTGGCGTACTGCTCGTCATCATTCCGCTGATGGCGCTTTTGTTCTGGATGCCGGAGGGAGGAGACACCTTGCTCGCGATCTGCTGCGTCGGCGCGATGATCATGGGCGCGTTCCTGCTCTACACGTATTTTTCCGTCACGATTTACTATGGGGAAGACAGCTTTCTCTATAAAACGCTGCGCGGCGGCAAAAAAGAATACCGCTACGCGGACATCCGGGGCCAGCGGAGCCTCATGACGCGCGGCGGTATCAATACGATCTTGTTTGTGGGTGGGGACGAACTGAACCTCTACAGCGCCATGCAGAACCTGAACCCGTTTTTAAAAACAGCGTTCTTCCGCTGGTGCGAGGCAAAACACATCGACCCCGATTCTGTTGAGAATAACCCCCGCATGTTCACCTGGTTCCCGGACCCCGACAAAGAGAAACCGTCCGGCGAAGCGTGACGCACGCAGGAGACCTTATGATGAAAAAACGAACGGTTCTTATCCTGCTGGCAGCGCTCGTTTTGAGCCTTTCCGCCTGCGAAAAGCAGCCAGAGCCCGCGATGGACACCCAAGCCCCACCCGTTCTGGCCGCGCCCGCCGAAGCTTCCGCTCCGGAAATTCCGGCAGAACCGGAGTCCGAGCCGGAAAAGGAATGGACGCAGGCGGATATCCGCCGGATGTACAAGGCCATCAAAGAGCCGGAATGGGCATTCATCGACTGCCTGACAACGCCAGACAAGGCGAATAACTGTGTCGGCGCCGTGCTGTACTGGGACGGCGAGGCCTCGACGCTCGTTCGCTTCTTTGACGAAACCGGCTATTCCTACTGCGCAGGCCCCGTCGCGAAAGCGGCAGACGAGCCCGGGTTTACATACCTGGGTGATGGCACGGTCACCTTCCGCCTGCAAGCGGATGACGGAACCGTCTACGACTACACCTTGACCCTTTCTGCCGGCGACGCAGGCGCAAACTGGACAGCGAGCGACAGCGTCACAGCACCATAAAAGCGCCTGTTGCCGTGGCGGCCTTCTTGCCGTTTTCCGCGTAGACACAGCCGGACAGGAAGATCATGCGCCGCCCGGCCTGATCCACCTGTGCGGCGACGGTCACGCGCTCTCCCGACAGAACCGGACGCAGGTAATTGACTGCGAGGCTCACCGTGGAAAGCCGGTTCGTTTTGCAGACGAAGCGCGCGGCAAGACCCATGGTGTTGTCGAGCATCGACGCGAGCATGCCGCCGTGAAGCGTCTGCTTCGAGTTGAGCATCCAGTCCTCGGCGGCAAAGTTGAGCGTGAGCGACCGGTCTTCCGCGCTGCACGAAAGAAACGACGGCTTCATCAGACCGATCAGGCCGCAGGCCGCCCCTTCCTCCTCGCAAAGCATGCGATAGACCCGCTCCATAAAGGCCTGCTCTGTTTCGTCCTCCGCCCGGCAAAGCGTTCCGGCGTTCAGCGCGTCAAAAACCTCGTAATTCATACAGCACATCCCCTGTCGCGTTTTTTCGTATTCTATCATATTTCTGTATCGCCTTGCAAGTAAAACCGGGCGCGCCGCAAAG
>OFMP01000376.1_pt1 | contig 31940 bp, 25 predicted proteins | sample 1541841 | NCBI WGS metagenome assembly OFMP01 (sample SAMN04209226, study PRJEB22552) | human gut metagenome | biome: gut; material: feces | host: Homo sapiens | place: USA: Oklahoma
TGAGATGTGTGCCGATACATGGAGATGGCAGTCACAGAATCCAAACGGATATGAATCATAAATCATAAAAATGAACACCGGATGATGGGAAATACTTAACAGAACGTTAAGGATTTCCCGTCTTTCTTTTTCAGGGGATAAATGGTATAATATCCACGTATGTAAAGAGCAGTGGATGATCAGATCACTGACAGGCACTGCAAAAGGAGTGAGAAATACTCACACACAGAGGCGAGAATCATGGAAAAGAAGAATGAAAAAGGAAAAGTGCAGCTCAAAGGACAACTCAAACTTTACATCCAGTGGCCGGCTATTATGTCCCTGCTTCTCATAGCAATGGATTTGTGGGTTTATAAGCTGGATCACAGAGCGGGAATCCTGATGGCCGTATTTGTAGTCGTATATATCATTATGGTGGGTGGACTGTATTTTTACAGTAAGAACATCATTATGAAAGACCTGGTAGAGTTTGCTGCACAGTATGGCATTGTTCAGAATACATTGCTGAGAGAACTGTCGATTCCTTATGCGATCCTGTTGGATGATGGAAAAGCGATCTGGATGAACGATGAATTTGAAGCAATCCTGGGAGGTAAACCCAAGGGAGAAGCTTATATCAGCAAATACATTCCTGAATTGAACCGGAGTATATTTCCAAAAGAGGACCAACGGACGGTCACAATGGAAGTGTATTATGATGACAAAGAGTATCAGGCAGAGATCCGGAGAGTATCAGTAGAAGGATTTAGTGATACAGAACAGCTTATGGAGCTGCCAAAGGAAAAAGAATATTTTATAGCTGTATATCTTCAGGATGTTACGGAATTTAACCGTATTATCCGAGAGAACGAAGAGCAGAGGATGGTTGCCGGGCTGGTTTACATTGATAACTATGATGAAGTGATCGACAGTGTGGAAGAAGTCAGACAGTCACTTCTGATGGCACTGGTAGACCGTAAGATCAACCAGTATATTGCGAAGGCTGACGGAATCGTTAAGAAACTGGAGAATGATAAATATTTTATCATCATCCGGAAATCTTACTTCAAACAGCTGGAAGAAGATAAGTTCTCCCTGCTGGACGATGTAAAATCCGTAAATATCGGAAATGGAATCCCGGCGACATTAAGTATCGGACTTGGACTGAGTTCTGATTCTTATGCGCAGAGTTACAACTATGCACGTGTTGCGATTGATCTTGCGCTTGCAAGAGGCGGCGATCAGGCAGTTATCAAGGACTGTAACGGTGTGACTTATTATGGTGGCAAACGTGAACAGACAGCAAAGAATACTCGTGTAAAGGCGCGTGTAAAAGCGGAGGCACTGCGTGAATTTATCACGGTCAAAGATAAGATCTTTGTTATGGGACATAAGCTGACAGACGTGGATGCGTTCGGTGCGGCAATGGGAATCTACCGTGCGGCACTGGCTTTGGAAAAACGTGCTTATATTGTAATTAATGAAGTATCTGCATCGCTCAGACCATTATATGAATTATTCGAACAGGATCCGAATTACCCGGACGATCTGTTCCTGACATCGTCACAGGCGATGAATATGGCGGATGAGAATTCGATGGTTGTAGTAGTAGATACGAACCGTCCGATGATGACAGAATGTGAGGAACTTCTGAAGACGACCAAGACGATCGTGGTTCTGGATCATCACAGACAGAGCAGTGATAATATCGACAATGCGCTGCTGTCTTATATTGAACCGTATGCATCATCGGCATGTGAGATGGTATCAGAAGTATTGCAGTATATCGTAGACGGAATCAAGATTCCAAAGATTGAGGCGAGCAGCCTGTATGCCGGTATCATGATCGATACCAACAACTTTGTGAATAGTACCGGAGTCCGTACTTTTGAAGCAGCGGCATTCTTAAGAAGATGCGGTGCAGATATCACATTGGTAAGAAAATTATTCCGTGATGACATGGAATCTTACAGAGCGAAAGCAGAGATCATCAGCAGCGCGGAGGTTTATCATAATAAATTTGCCATCGCAAGAGGTGTGGATCTTCACATCGAAAGCCCGACGATCATCGGGGCACAGGCAGCAAATGAACTGCTGGATATCAGTGAGATCAAGGCATCATTTGTATTAACCGAATATAATGGAAGAATATACGTCAGCGCACGTTCGATCGATGAGGTCAATGTACAGATCATCATGGAACGTCTGGGCGGAGGCGGTCACATGAACGCTTCGGGAGCGCAGTTCAACCATACGGATATGGATGAAGCGGTAGCTTGCTTAAAACAGGTGATTGACGAGATGATAGAAGGAGGAGACTTGTAATGAAAGTAATTTTGACAGAAGACGTAAAGTCACTTGGTAAAAAAGGAGAGATCGTAAACGTCAGCGACGGATACGCAAGAAACTTTATCTTAAAGAAAAATAAAGGTGTAGAAGCCAACGGAAAGAACTTAAATGACCTGAAGTTAAAGAAAGCCAACGACGATAAGATTGCACAGCAGCAGTATGAAGATGCGCAGGAACTTGGCAAGAAGATCGAAGCAGGTAAGATCGAAGTTGCGATCAAGATGGGAGAAGGCGGCAAAGCATTCGGTTCCGTATCTTCAAAAGAGATCGCAGAAGAGGTTAAAAAGCAGATGGATCTTACGATCGACAAGAAGAAAGTACAGTTAAAAGAAGCAATCAGAACACTGGGAACACATAATGTACCGGTTAAGTTGCATCCAAAGGTAACAGCAGAGCTGAAAGTTGTTGTAAAAGAAGAAGCATAGGAGGAATTCAGGCGTGGAAGAAGCACTCATCAAACGAGTCATGCCACACAGCATCGAAGCAGAACAGTCTGTGGTCGGCGCCATGCTTATGGATAAAGATGCCATCACCACTGCAGGAGAAATCATCAGTGGTGATGATTTTTATCAGGCGTCATACGGAGTGATCTTTGATTCGATGATCGAACTGTTCAATGAAGGAAAACCGGTCGATCTGATCACCTTGCAGGAAAGACTGAAGGAAAAGGACGTACCGGCGGAGATTGCCAGTCTGGAATTTGTCAGAGACCTGGTGACAGCAGTGCCGACTTCTGCGAACGTGAAATATTACGCACAGATCGTGGCAGATAAGTCGTTAATGCGTAAGATGATTAAACTGAACGAATCAATTGAAAATATGTGCTATGCGGGAAAAGAGCCGGTAGAGTCGATTATGGAACAGACAGAGAAATCCATGTTTCAGTTATTACAGAGACGTACGACCGGTGATTACGTACCGATCAAACAGGTTGTTTTAAATGCATTAGATAAGATTGAGAAGGCGTCTAAGAGTAAAGGAACCGTTACGGGAATACCGACGGGATTCATTGATCTGGATTATAAACTTTCCGGATTTCAGCCGTCAGATTTTATTCTGATCGCAGCCCGTCCATCTATGGGAAAAACGGCGTTTGTATTAAACATTGCGCAGTATATGGCATTTAAGAAGAATAAAGCAGTAGCAATCTTCAGTCTGGAGATGTCAAAAGAACAGCTGGTGAACCGACTGTTTTCTCTGGAGTCCCAGGTAGATGCCCAGTCCCTGAGAACCGGTAATATGAAAGATTCCGACTGGGAGAAACTGATAGAAGGAGCTGGGATTATCGGTCAGTCGAAGCTGATCATTGATGATACTCCGGGTATCTCTATCTCAGAACTCAGATCAAAATGCAGAAAGTACAAACTGGAACACGGACTTGATATTATCATCATTGACTACCTGCAGTTGATGACCGGAAGTGTGGGAAGAAGTTCGGAGTCCAGACAGCAGGAAGTCTCAGACATTTCCCGACAGTTAAAGGGACTTGCCAGAGAGCTGAATGTGCCGGTAGTATCCCTGTCACAGTTAAGCCGTGCGGTAGAAAGCCGTCCGGATAAAAGACCGATGCTTTCGGACCTTCGTGAATCCGGAGCCATCGAGCAGGATGCGGACGTGGTAATGTTCATTTATCGAGACGAATACTACAATAAAGATTCAGAGTTCAAAAAACAGGCAGAAATAATTATCGCAAAACAAAGAAACGGCCCGGTAGGGACCGTTAATCTGGCTTGGCTTGGCGAATATACAAAGTTTGCCAACTTAAGCAGACAGGAAGATTCTTTTTAATTTCTTAACTGGACCGGTTTCGGCCGATGCTTTCCGAAAGGATTGCTGCTGGCGGATCAACTGATCCAGTTTTTTGAATTCTAATTCTTCATGGCGTTCTTTTGCATCCAGAAGAAAGGACATCTCCTGACTGAACATTGCCATGAGAACTTCGTTGTTATTCTGCAGCATGCGTTTTAACTGTAACTGTTCTCTGGTCCGTCTGATATCGGGAATCAGTGCTTTTAAATCAGAGAGAGAAACTCCCTGATCATAAAGATCCCGGATACAGGCATACAGTCTGGCATCATCTCTGGTCTCACGTTTTATCTGTTCTAAAGTATTCATATGATTTCCCATGTTAGATACCCCCTTATCTTATAATACTTGTCCCTTATGGGTAAATGTATCATAGCACAGGAAAGATCACCGAATTCGTCAGAATCCGTCGAGAGAAATAAATTTATTAAAAAAGAAATAATATACAAAATATCAAAACAAAAAAATGCACGATACAAAATGTACCGTGCATTCTTATCTTACTTATTCTGCGTTATTAACCTTCAGAAATTGCTCCTACTGGACACTGAGCAGCACAAGCGCCACAATCTACACAAGCGTCAGCATCGATCTCATAATGATCTGCTCCCTGAGCGATAGCTCCTACTGGACATTCAGCTTCGCAAGATCCGCAGCTTACACATTCATCACCAATTACGTGTGCCATAGTATGTACCCTCCTTTGAGATTAAATATTCTAGACATAATCCAATTCGTTGTCTCTGTTCCTATAATAATACAAAAAATAAAAATAAACAAGGGAATAGAATGTTTTTTTAGAAATACATAAAAGTTTAGTTATAGCTAACTTGTGTTAGAAAAAGCTATCACAATAAAGGGGAAAAAAGTATTTCTACAGAAATATAAAAGTCATAGAGGAAAATTAAGAAAAATTTCAACAATTTTTCACCGTTTTGGTGTATAGTATATGGTGCTGAAAAAATATAAGAAAAAAATATAATCAAAAGTTAGAAGTATTAAGTATAAGTAGAAATGATACCAGATATAGGAGAGAGGAAAATGAAGAAAAAAAGAATCATTGCCATGCTGCTGGGTACAGCACTGCTTGTATGTGGATGTCAGCAGACATCAAAAGCAACCGATGAAGAGAAAAAGATTGAGTCAGAAAAGAATACAACTAAGACAGAAGAAAACGCATATCAGGGGAAATTAGATCTGATCACTCCGGCGGCATATAATAATACGGACGGATTAAAGCTGAAAAAAGGCGATTATATTTCCATTATCGGAAAAGCGAACGGAACACAGTACTGGGATGAAGTGAAAAAAGGTGTAGCGCAGGCTGCGGAAGATATTAATACAAATCTTGGGTATACAGGAAAAGATAAGGTGAAAGTAGCATTTAATGCACCGGATACAGCAGATAATGTCGATGACCAGGTAAATCTTCTGGATGAAGAACTGGACAGATATCCGGTCGCAGTGGGCATTTCGATCGTAGACCTGCAGGCATGCCAGGTGCAATTCGATCTTGCAACAGACAGTGAGATTCCGATCGTAACTTTTGATTCCGGATCAGATTATCAGGGTGTGGCTGCAGATGTATCCACAGACAATGTAGCTGCAGGAAAGGAAGCGGCACAGAGACTTGCGGAAGAGATGGGCGACAGCGGAGAAGCGGTGCTGTTCATTCAGGATTCCAAATCACAGGCAGCTCTTCAGAGAGAAAAAGCTGTAACAGAAGAATTGAAAGCAAATCATCCGAATATTTCAGTGGTCAATGTATACCACATGGATGAACTGAGCAATATGCAGAAGACAGTATCCGATGAGATCAATGCCGGAACCTACCGACCAAAAGACAGTGAACTTCCGGAGGGACAGCTCACAGGAGAAGATGTTGTAACAGCAGACAGTATCACTGAAGATCAGGTAGTTGATTATATCCTTGCAAAACATCCAAATATTACAGGCTGCTTTGCTGCAAACGGGGATTCCGTAAAACTTGCAGTCGATGGTCTGGAAAGAAATAAAATGGAGAAAAAAGTGAAAGTCATCGGCTTCGATGCCAACGATGATGGGATTCAGGATCTGAAAGACGGTAAAGTTAACGGACTGATCGTACAGAACCCATTTGGCATGGGATATGCAACCGTTGTGGCTGCAGCAAGGGCTTCTCTGAATATGGGAAATGAGGCTGTGGTTAATACGGGATATACATGGGTGACGAAAAAGAATCTGAAGACGGATGAGGTGCAGAAGATTCTGTATAGTAAGTAGAAAAATTTAATGTATCATGGCGGCTTACCCCGGTCCTGAATAAAAGTATAGAAGGGATTGCTGTGCGGATTCAATCATGGGGAACATCTAAAGCAAAAAAATCGGCCTAAAAGCAGCCGGTCAAAAATCATAACTCGCTGATCGCTCAGACAAATGATTTTTAACCGGCTAACGGCCGATTTTTTTACTTAAGAAGTTCCAACTCTTTCTCATGGACTGAGAGGTCACAATGATAAATTAGCCAGCAACCTTCGGAAGTGAAAAGGAGAATTCGGTTCCGACTCCTTCCGTACTCACCACGGTAATATTCTCCCCATGTGCCTGAATTGCTTCTTTCACGATCGCAAGTCCAAGTCCGGTACCTTTCTTATCTTTTCCACGGGAGAGGTCACTCTTGTAAAAGCGTTCCCAGATTTTCCCAAGCGCTGATCTTGGAATACCCATACCGTTATCTTTTACAGAGGTATATACTTTTTCTCCGCGGTCTGTCGTCTCAATCGTGACGATGGAATTCGGATCACTGAATTTAATCGCATTGTCCAGCAGGTTGTATAAGACTTGCTGGATTTTTCGTTTGTCAGCGTTGACGTTCAGGTGTTTTGTTGCGAAGACCAATTCGATGGAAATCTTCTTCTGTGTGCAGACACCTTCGAAAGATGCCGCTACATGCTTGATCATCTCGTGAATATCGAATACTTCCCGGTTGAGAAGCAGGTGATTGGTGTCAAATTCATTTAACGTCAGAAGATCCTGTGTCAGATCTGTCAGGCGTTCTGTTTCGAATAAGATGATCTTCAGGTATTTTTCATGTAATTCTGGTGGGATGGTTCCGTCTGTCATGGCTTCCACATAACCTTTGATGGAGGTAAGTGGAGAACGAAAATCATGAGACACATTTGCCACAAATTTCTTCTGATAATCTTCCATATCCCTAAGCTGAGAGGACATGTAGTTCAGTGATGCGGACAGATAACCCATCTCATCTTCAGTTGTGACAGGAATCTCATATTCCAGGTTACCGGAAGCATATTGGGTTGCTGCTTCGGTAATCTTATGAAGCGGACGGTACACAAGGAAATGGAACGCCAGCAGGATAATGAACGAAAGCAGGAAGATTACGATGAATGTAATATATACACCACGCATCAGTGTGTCTGTCATGGTATCCACAACAGAGGTATACTGGTGGATCATCAGATATCCTTTTGGAGAATACCCGTAAGTTACCGGTACAGTGACAGTGATCACATCATTGTCAAAATATCCGTGATAATCACCAGTCTGTGAACGATCGCTTCCGGATTCCGCCGGGTCGAAATCTTTAATGGAATCAGGCGCGGACGGGTAGCTCCCGGACTGTGCAGAAAGGATTACTTTTCCATCTTTTGAAACGAACCAGACTGCAGCGTCAAGCTGTGTCTCTATTCCGGATAAGATCATCTGTGCGTCAGATTCTGTTAATCCGCCGGAAAAATAACCGGGAAGATAGTCGTTGGCAACCATCGTAGCTTCCCGGTACATACTGTTACTTACGCGGTTAAAAATCGGCGTACTGACCAGGTTCTCTGTCAGTGTTGCGGCTGTAAAAAGGCTTAAGAATCCGAACACAATATAGATAAATATAAATTTTAAATATAATGTACTTTTCATGATATTAACCTGCTGTTATTTTACTTCAAATTTATAACCGATTCCCCATACAGTGCTGAGACTCCAGCCATTGTGATCCTTGATCTTCTCGCGGAGACGTTTGATGTGCACATCGACGGTACGGGTATCGCCGATATATTCATAGCCCCAGATCTGATCCAGTAACTGTTCTCTTGTGAATACCTGGTTCGGAGAGGATGCGAGGAAATAGAGAAGTTCCAGTTCCTTTGGTGGCATCTCAACCGTATGGCCGTCAACAATGACGGAGTAATTGGTAAGGTTGATCTCAATTCCCGGGTATTCGACACATTTTCCCTTATCTGCCTGAGGAGTCTCCGGTTTGGAGCCGACCTGATAGCGGCGTAAGACTGCTTTTACACGTGCAACCAGCTCTTTGGCATCAAATGGTTTCATAATGTAATCATCTGCACCGAGCTCCAGGCCAAGTACCTTGTCGAATACTTCACCCTTGGCGGACAGCATGATGATCGGAGTGTTAGATCTCGTACGGATCTCGCGACAGACCTGATACCCGTCGATACCAGGCAGCATGAGATCTAAAAGAATCAGGTTCGGTTTGTAAGTGTCAAAGGCAACCAGTGCCCGTTCGCCATCGTGGACCATCATAGTGTCAAAGCATTCTTTTGTCAGATATAATGAGACCAGTTCAGCGATATTTTCATCGTCATCGACGATCAGTATTTTCTGTTTGTTCATAGATGTATACTCCTCCCGTATATAGATGCATTTATCTATACTGATTCACTTTAAAGTTTCCCCTTATACTATCCCTTATTTTAACTTTTATTTCAGCTCAGCGATCGTTACGCCGGCGTCACCTTCGCCAAATGCGCCAAGGCGGAATGATTTGACATGTTTCTGCCGTTTCAGATATTTATGGATACCGGCTCTTAAAGCTCCGGTTCCTTTACCGTGAACGATTCTTACAGAACTGAGGTGTGCAAGCGAGGCGTCGTCCAGATATTTATCCAGCTCGGCGATCGCTTCATCGACTGTTTTACCAAGAAGGTTGATCTCAGGACTGATCGCAAGAGATTTGCCCATCTTGACTTTGCCTTTACCGGTCTGACGGGTTCTTTTGGCAAATGAATATGCCGGCGCTTCATCGATGATCTCCAGATCGGAAATATTAACTGTGGAACGTAAGATTCCCATCTGTACGGTGACATTTCCCTTGGAATCCGGAAGTGAAGTGACAGATCCGGTCAGGTTCATACTCAGTACCTTGACAGATTCTCCAAGTTTGAAATCACTTGGTTTGTAAGCCTTTTTTGGTTTCTTGGTATCTGTCTTCATGGAATTCTGTGTCGCGTTCATCTTCTTGCGGAGACGCTCACGTTCCTTTTCCATCTCGGCAACGGAGATATTGGCTTTGCCGAATTTGTGGAAATTACGCATGGTCTCATCGGCTGTTTCCTTGGCATCGGCCAGGATCTCATGAGCCTTTTCATTGGCCTCGCGGATGATACGGTCACGCTGTTCTTCTAATTTATCACGTTTCTGACGGGTCTCTTCTTCGAGATGTGCCAGTTCACGTTTGTAGTGTTCGATCTCTTCCTGCTCTTTTCGGATGGTACGTTTACTTGTCTCCAGATCGGTTAACAGGTCTTCGAAGGATTCATCCTGTTCGGTCAGATGTGTCTTGGCATCTTCGATGATATAATCCGGAAGTCCGAGTTTTCCTGCGATGGCAAATGCATTACTCTTTCCCGGGATACCGATCAGAAGGCGGTAAGTCGGACTGAGCGTCTCTACATCGAATTCACAACAGGCATTTTCAACGCCCGGTGTGGAAAGTGCGAAGACTTTCAGTTCGCTGTAGTGTGTCGTTGCCATGGTACGGATGCCTCTCTGGTGCAGATAGCTTAAGATGGCGATTGCAAGAGCAGCACCTTCGGTAGGGTCGGTTCCTGCATTCAACTCATCGAACAGTACCAGAGAATGTTCGTCTACATGCTTTAAGAACGAAACGATATTCGTCATATGAGAAGAGAAGGTACTGAGGCTCTGCTCGATACTCTGCTCATCTCCGATATCGGCATATACATTTTCAAAAATTGCCAGTTCCGAACGGTCCAGCGCAGGGATATGAAGTCCTGCCTGACCCATCAGGGTAAATAATCCGACCGTCTTTAACGAAACGGTCTTACCGCCGGTGTTCGGTCCGGTTACGATCAGAAGGTCGAAGGTATCACCGAGTGTGACGGTGATCGGAACGACTTTCTTCTTATCTAACAGCGGATGGCGGCCCTCACGGATATGGATCCGGCCTTCTGTATTGAAGATTGGCTTGCTTGCGTTCATGTTGATTGCGAGATTTCCTTTTGCAAATATGAAATCCAGCTCCGTCATGACTTTGTAGTCGGTGCGGATGGAGTCGATATATTCTGCAACATCGGCGCTTAAGCGTGCAAGGATCACCTGGATCTCTTCCTGCTCTTTGCCGTAAAGCTCTTTTAAATCATTATTCAGTTTTACAACAGACATCGGTTCGATGAACAGGGTAGAACCTGTGGCAGACTGGTCATGGATCAGACCAGATACCTGGCTTCTGTATTCGGCTTTGACCGGGATACAGTAGCGGTCCCCGCGCATAGTGATGATCGCATCCTGCAGATAGGTACGGAGCGAACCGTTGACCAGAGAAGATAATGTAGAATGTACTTTATCATTGATCTGGTTCATGGAACGGCGGATCTGCTTTAATGTACTGCTGGCATCATCACTGATCTCATCTTCGTCAATAATGCATCGGCGGATCTCAGTGCTTACCAGTGTCAGTGGCTCGATCTGCTGGAAGAAAGCATCCAGACAGTCTTCTGCATCGTCCACAGTCTCGTGACGGCCGTAAGCTTTGATCTGCCCTGCATTTTCCAGAAGCTTACAGATACGCAAAAGCTCTCCGCTTCCGAGCGCGGCACCGACTTCCAGACGCTTTAAGGATTCACCAACCGGATTACAGCTTCCGAAAGAAGGACGTCCCTTCTTAATGATACGGGTAAATGCGGCGGCAGTCTGTTCTTGTGCGGCTTCGATATCCGTGATGGATGTCATCGGTTTTAATCTCTTGCAGCGTTCCTTGCCGCCAAAAGAAGTTGCCTGTTCTATTAAGATGTCAATAATTTTATGATATTCTAATTTAGTTAATGTTTTTTTATTCATGTTTCTCACCTGAACTTATTCTAGTTACTGTTCATACAGTAGCTGTAGTCAGTACCTATTCTACCTTATTTGGACGATAAAGAAAAGGATAAATATTGAACATTCCCATTCCATACGGTATACTATAAAAAGGATTGCAAAGGAGACGAAAAAGCTGATGGATGAGCAGAAACCTCTGGAAAATAAGCAGGGAGAACCTGGGAAAAAAATAGAAAAATCAGAATATTCATTTATGCAGGAGACGATCAAAGACGAGAACAGCCGTGGAAAAAAGTGCCGTAAAGACCTGCTTCGCATGGCGGGGCTTGGAGTGGTATTCGGTGTGTGTGCCTGCATTAGTTTTTCTGCGCTCAAACCATGGCTTGATAAGAAGTTTCCCGGAGATTCACAAGAGGTAGTGATACCGAAAGAGAAAGAAGAAGATAATACAGAAGAAAAAAAAGCGGATATCAGTAACAATACGGAACAGACGCTGGATATTGACAATTACAGAGAACTTCAGAAAGCAATGAACGACGTAGCCACAGAGGCCGGAAAATCCGTGGTAGAGATCATAGGTGTATCCGGAGAGCAGGACTGGACAGACGAGTCTTACGATAATAAAAACAGTGTGTCCGGACTGATCATCGCTGATAATGGGCAGGAGCTTCTGGTATACGGAAAGACTTCTATATTAAAAGATGCAAAAGAGATCCATATTAGATTCTCGGATGGCAATACAGAACAGGCATCTGTGAAGAAGAAAGATGAAAGTCTCGGATTTGCGATCTATGCTGTGTCGGGAAGCAGCATTGAACAGTCAACATGGACGCAGATCAGTACCGCCAAACTTGGCAGTTCCAATTCTGTACAGAAAGGGGACGCCGTGGCAGTGCTTGGAAAGCCATTTGGCTATGCAGGAGCGGTCGGATTTGGAACGATTGCGAACAGCAGAAATGAACTGGATGCAGATGACGGAAGTTATCAGCTCCTTTGCACTGATATTGGTGCGGCAGAAGACGGAACAGGTGTGATCGTTAATTTGTCGGGAGAAGTAGTCGGAATTATTGATCAGAGTATTTCTGATAATAGCAGTAAAAGGCTGGTAACCGGGTATGGAATTTCGGGCTTAAAATCAGAGATTGAATTGTTGTCTAACGGACAGGCGGTTCCGTATGTCGGTATTCGTGGACTGGATGTGACGGCAGAGATCGAAGCTCAGGGAATTCCAAATGGAGTATACGTCCAGACAGTAGAGCCGGATTCTCCGGCAATGGCAGCAGGAATCCAGAGCGGGGATATAATCACAGAGGCTGCAGGCAAGAAGATATCGTCGCTGGCGGTCTATCAGAGTGTGATGCGTGACCAGAAAAGCGGCAGCAAGATAAGACTCAAAGGACAGAGACAGGGATCCGGCGGTTATGTGGATATTTCATTTGACGTGACAGTCGGAAGCAAGGAGTAGGCTTGCCGGATGCTTCCGGGGAGATGTTTCGATCGTTGTAAAATATAGAATAATATTAATATAGAATATAGAAAGAGGAAATAAGATGAGATATATCAACACCCTTCACGAAGGAGAAACAATCAGAAATGTATATTTGTGCAAAGGAAAGCGTTCTGCGGAGACCAGAAACGGAAGACCATATGATAATCTGATCCTTCAGGATAAGACCGGGACACTTGACGGGAAAGTATGGGATCCGAATTCCGGTGGAATCGCAGATTATGATGAGATGGATTTTATTGAAGTATATGGTGAAATCATCAGCTATAATAACAATCTGCAGCTTAACATTAAGCAGATCCGTAAAGCACAGGAGGGTGAATATATCGCCGCCGATTATATGCCGACAACGGAGAAGAGTACAGATGGCATGTATGAGGAACTGCTTGGATATATTAAGAAAGTAGAGAACCAGTATCTGAGACAGGTGCTGGAGTATTATTTTGTAAAAGACGAGACATTTATTCGTAATTTCAAGGGACATTCCGCTGCGAAGACGGTTCATCATGGATTCGCCGGAGGACTTCTGGAACATACATTAAGTGTTGTGAAGTTCTGTGACTATATGGTGGGAGCATATCCGATCCTGAATAAGGACCTGCTTTTCACAGCAGCGATCTGCCACGATATCGGAAAGACGAAGGAATTATCTTCCTTCCCGGAAAATGATTACACAGATGAAGGACAGCTTCTGGGACATATTGTAATCGGTGTGGAGATGATCGGAGATGCAGTCCGCAATATCCCGGACTTCCCGGAGAAACTTGCGAATGAATTAAAACACTGTATCGTTGCACATCACGGAGAACTGGAATACGGTTCACCGAAGAAACCGGCACTTGCCGAGGCGATGGCACTGAATCTTGCAGACAATGCAGATGCCAAGATGCAGACACTGACAGAGTTATTCAAAGATAAAAAAGGAAATGACTGGCTGGGATATAACCGCCTGTTTGAATCAAATATCAGAAAGACAGTTATCTAATGATGCAGAAGAATGAAATAGTAAAGGTAAAAATAGAAGATATCGGAGTCGGAGGAGAAGGCATCGGCAAGGTGGATGGATACACGTTGTTTATCAAAGATGCCATCATCGGGGATGTTGTAGAGGCGAAAGTAATGAAAGCCAAGAAGAATTACGGCTATGCCCGCCTGATGAATGTCCTGACTCCATCAAAAGACCGTGTGGAAGAGCCGGTCTGTCCGATGGCAAGAAAATGCGGCGGCTGTCAGATCCAGGAGATGAAGTATCCGGCACAGCTTGCATTTAAAGAAGCAAAGGTACGCGGCAATCTGGAGCGGATCGGAGAAGTTCCGACAGAACTTCTGGATCAGATCATGCATCCGGCTGTCGGCATGGACGGAGAAGGAATGCAGCCGTTCCGCTACCGGAATAAGGCGCAGTTCCCGATCGGAACAGATAAAGACGGCAGAGTGATCGCCGGGTTCTATGCCGGAAGAACACACAGCATTATCGAGAATACAGACTGCGCGCTTGGTGTGGAAGTCAACGAAGAGATCCTGAACTGTATTCTGGACTTCATGGAAGAATTCAAAATTCCGGCATACGATGAAGTGAAGCATAAAGGGCTGGTACGCCATGTGCTGCTCCGTTACGGATTCAAGACAGATGAAATCATGGTATGTCTGGTCATTAATGGAAAGACGATTCCGCACTGTCATGATCTGGTCGGACGGCTACGTCAGATTCCGGGTATGACAAGCATCACTCTCAGTACGAACACAGCGAAGACGAATGTGATCATGGGCGATACGATCCGCCTTCTGTGGGGACAGGAGTTCATCACAGACTATATCGGTGAGATCAAGTACCAGATATCTCCGCTGTCATTCTATCAGGTGAATCCGGTCCAGACAGAGAAATTATACGGACTGGCATTAGACTATGCAGGCCTGACCGGCAATGAGGCGGTGTGGGACCTGTACTGTGGAATCGGAACGATTTCCCTGTTCCTTGCAAAGAAAGCAAAGCAGGTATATGGCGTGGAGATCGTACCGCAGGCCATTGACGATGCGAAGAATAATGCAAAGATCAATGACATTGCGAATGCGGAATTCTATGTAGGTAAGGCAGAAGAAGTCCTGCCGGAGTATTACAAAGAATATGAAAAGACACATAACGGAGAGACCGCACACGCAGATGTGATCGTGGTCGATCCGCCGAGAAAAGGCTGTGAGGAATCCTTGCTTCAGACGATCGTGGATATGCAGCCGGAGAAAGTTGTGTATGTAAGCTGCGACAGTGCGACACTTGCGCGGGATGTGAAGTTCTTAAGAGCGAATGGGTATGAGCTTAAGGATGTGACGCCTGTGGATCAGTTTCCGCATACGGTGCATGTGGAGACGGTTGTTCTTTTGTCCCAACAAAAACCAGATGACACGATAGAGATTGACTTAGACCTGGACGAGCTGGATGCCACCAGTGCCGAGTTGAAAGCAACCTATCAGGAAATCAAAGATTATGTGCTGAAAGAATTTGGCTTGAAGGTTTCAAATTTATATATTTCTCAGGTAAAACGCAAATGTGGAATTGAAGTGGGAGAAAACTATAATCTGCCAAAGACAGAAAATCCCAAAGTGCCACAGTGTCCGAAAGAGAAAGAAGATGCTATCAAGGCTGCCCTGAAATATTTTGCGATGATTTAAGGATATCGCTGATTTCAAGGAGGAATAACACATGAAAAGCACATTTGAAAAAATGGGTGGAACCTACACACTTGGCGCAGACGGAATTTACTATCCGAATCTTTTCAGTACAGATGAAGAACCGCATTATGGGAAATATGGAATGATGCGGAAAACATATCTGAAAGAGCATCGTCCGGCAATGTATTCACTGTATATGTTGGAAGACAGACTGACAGAACATCTGAATGCTGTAGACAACGAAGCACAGGAGAGGATGGGTATTCTGGTGCGTCAGATGATGGAGAAGCAAGGCGTTACGGAAGAATTGAAAGCTCGTGATCAGATGGAATGGGTCAGAGCGGTAAACAATATCCGGAATGCTGCAGAAGAGATTGTGTTAAAAGAATTAGTGTATATTTAAGGTAATGGAAAGCTCCTTCGGGAGCTTTTCGCTGTTTGGAAGAGATTATATAGAAAATGGGTTAAGAAGATGGTATTATTAAAGCAACGGGATTTTTTTATTATAGTATCTAAAATGTTTTATTCATTACAAGGAAATGGAATTGATGAATGCCATTAAACTTCCTAATAGAAATAGAATCGTTCGATATTCTGAATTGGAAAATTTGATAAGTACAGATTAGAGCACGTGTAGATGTAATAAGAGAACGAAAGGAAAAATATGGGAAAAAGCACAAAGAAGAAAAACAAAAAGATTACAGCTCCAAAAGCAAATATTCAGGAATTAAGTATTTCTAGGGATGGCGGACAAATTGCACTCAGGGGGTATTCATATCAATTTTTGTATTCGTGTTATTTAATTCTTTCGTCATCAAATCCAAGCAATTTTTTCCAGCTTGAGGGGATTGAAGATATTGATTGTATCATGCAGAAAAATGGTAGTAATGATATTACTCATATACAGTTGAAATATTCTGTCAACAAACAGGATGCCAGCTTTTTAACTGATGTGCTCAAAAATTTTCTTGAAGCATATTTGCTGGATCAAAATAGATTTTTTAAGCTTGTTTACGATTTCCCTGTTGCAAAAGGCCATCTAAGTAAGATATTTGCATCTAAGTTAGACGAAAAATCACGCACCCATTGGGCTGGCGTGATTTCAAATATCAAGAAAAACAATCCTTCTTGGAATTGGTCTGTTTATGATTTCGATAAATTTATTTCACATCTGTCATTTGAGAAGATTGAAAAATCTATACTTGCTACTGAAATTGAAAAAACCTTAATTAGAATTTATGAGATTAACACAGACAATGTTTCATTATTTGCAAATAGCATAAAAATTCTTTGCTTTGAAAAAATGGAGCAGCGGGCCTATGTGACAAAAGCAGAATTAGATTCCAAAATCCAATCTGTCAAAATAGATATCAGTAAGGGTCCTCAAAATCCAGCTCATAGTTGGATTCGTAAACTGGACTACTCTAAGCCTAGCATTGATGAAGGGTGTAGTTTTTACGAAGGGAAAAAAGCAACACCAGCAGATATAGTAAGTGGGTTTCCAATCAAACGACCGAGTTTAGAAAAAGATGTTATTAATTCTATTTGCGAAAACATGGTTACTGTAATTAAAGCTTCTAGTGGGCAAGGAAAAACCACGCTGGCTTTGCGGGCAGCTTATATTCTCCAAAATGAATATATACCATATCAGTTACTATGGTGTGATGAGATAAAAGAAATTGGGAATATTGTCCAATATTTCAAAGCAAGAATTCAGCTTGGTGAAAAGATTCTTATCTTAATTGACAATCTGGATAACCATCTCAGCAAATGGAATTATCTTGTTCAGCTCTTACAATCCGAATTGCATTGTCATTATAAGTTGCTCATCACATCGCGAGAGATGGATTGGTATAATTATAGTGGTGACTTGAGCAATATCCAGTCTTTGAAAGTAATTAAGCCGGTTTTAGAAGAAAAGGAAGCAATAGAGATATTCAATCTATTCAGAGAGGCTAAGCAACTTCACCCAAGCATAACAAGCTGGCAAAGAGCATGGAATAAGATTGCAGAAAGGCAACTACTTATAGAGTATGTCTACTTGCTTACTCATGGTGAGATGTTATCAGAAAGAATAGCCTCACAAATATCCGAAATAGGACAATCATCTTCTGGCAAAGCAAAATGTGAAATCTTACGCAAAGTATGTTTTGCAGATCTTTGCGGAGTCAGGCTTTCTGCTATCAAACTTTCTGCGAGTCAATCAGAAGACTCTGGCTCGGATTTTGGGGAGCTTTTAAAAGGTATGGAATCGGAGTTCCTTGTGCATGTAAATGAAGAGAGTGGGTATATTGAGGGGCTACATCCCATTCGGTCAAAGCACGTTGTTAAGAGGCTGCATGAATTCCTGCCAATTGACAATACCGCCATTTCAGTTATGAAAATGGCGGACAAAGCGGACCTATCGATACTGTTTTCTCATCTGCCGGAGTTTACCCTGAACAAAGAAACGTTTTTCCGCGATGCGGTCGAGAGTCTATGGGATGAAAAAGACCTTTCAAACTATACTTCTGCAATACAGGGGCTTTTTTCAGGGAGTGTGATGCAGTATTTCCTTTCTAACCGGGCTACGTTTGACGATGCAGATGCCCACGGCGGTCTTTTTCTTCTATCGACCGAAATGTGCCCCTTTGCTGTATTCGAGGATTTCGGTGTGTCGATGGATACGCTGGACAAAATGCGGGAAACATTTCCGGATAATAAGAATATAGAATATCTTTGCCGATTACGGGAGCGTATTCCCACCTGCTGTTTGCAGGAAACGTATGTCTATATTTTCTGCGATTGTTTATATAGGAAAATGCGCACCTTTCGTTTTGACGGAATAAAGGACATCACGTCCTATACCTCCATTTCTGAGTGGATCTATAACATCAATCCAGAGTGGAATGTATCGGCCGGATTTTCTCTGGACGATCTTTGGAGCAAGCCAGAAAAATTGACGCTGGAGTGCGTTTCTACGCTGATGTATCTCTCCTACTGCGGGAACAGAGAGAAATATATGGAATTTGTGGAACGAAATCTTAAGAGTATTCTTACGTACCTTAAGCAGTGGACCAGATCACATAGGGTATTTATTGATTCCGAAAAAAAAGCGATTCACATTGAATATATCCTTCGATTGCACAATATTAAAACGGGAAATGAGCAGAGCGTCTCAAGGCTGAAATTCCTTTGTAAAGCCTTGCCTATTTTTGATTTGTATTGCGCGGATGCTCTCAAGCCGACAGTTGATTTGCTCTCGGCTTATCCTGTTCCCGACGATGCACATAAAGAAATGCCCATTAAAAATATTGTAATCATGTTCCATCAGAATCTTACGTCGCTATGGAACAAGACCATTATGAGCAATTACGAATTTGATACCGCGACAGAATGGTTAAATTACTGGTTTGATGTGAGAGAACATATATGTTTGCTTGCAGATAAGTGCTGTGCCTGTATTTACAAACTCCTTGGCGGAAAACCATTAGGGAGTTTGGCCGGGGAGGTAGATCAACTTCGTGAAGAATTTGCCCTAATTACTACTGGTGAAAAGCGATATCCTAAAGAAGATCGTCCTTTTGAAGAAAAAGCTACAGTGCCCGAGAGGTTAGGAAAAATAAAGAGTAAATACTTTCAAAGCATACAAAACTTTATGAATCAGTTTGCAGGGTTCCTCATTAAGAATGAACAAAAACAAAGATTGGCTATGGTTAACCTCACAATAGCTCAAAGTGCTCTTGTGACAATGCAGAATTACTTTGCAGAAATTGCAATTGATTTTAGCTTTCAGGAAAGACAGTTGACTCTTTGTGTTATGGAAACACAAAACATAGAGCGACTAATAATGTGCTGTAGCTACTACCAGACACATTCGCCAAATAAGTATTTTAATAAATATCAAATTAGCAATTGGTATGACGGGCATTGTCGGGATGAGAGAAAGATAGTAGAAGACGGATTGTCGGAATTAGAATCAAAGTATTCGATTCATTTTCCTGATCAGATTTACACCATTGACATGTTGAGCTATTATCCCATCATAGTTGGTAATTTTGATATGGCATCGGAAAGCAATTTAACCGAATGGCTTCTGGGCTGTATCGCATTTGCTGATGCTCCCTTTGATTACCTAGTCATATTATCTGCAAACGAGTCCAAAGAAATAGATTCTACTGCTTTACAGTTCCCTCGACGGATGCTCGTTGACGTCAAGAAGGCAATCGAATCAGAAAATCATTCATTGCTTGATAAACTGGTGCCTCCATATCCTGTGAATGTGACAGCACAAATGCTTGACTGCTTTAGTGAAAAATATGATTTGCCTGAAAAAAAAGTCACCGATGTCGATGAACTTCCAATAGGATATATTGCAGAAGAACTATGGATATATTCTAAATCTGTGGAGTTGTTGACGGAACCAGAAGATGCGTGTTATCTTGCAGCTCAAACGCAAGATATTCAGCTCAACATTACGGAAATGCTTTGTTTATTGAAGAACAAGCTTCCGGTCAAAGATGTCGATTGGTTAATAGAAATTTGTGATAACGTATTTTCAGGAGAAAAATTTGATGACATTATGTTCAATAATGTTATTGAACATTTCATACAGAAAAAGATTGAACAGTAAAATCGTTGTAGCTTGATTGTTTTAGCAGACAGTGTCTATTTAATCGAAGAAAAAGAATGTTGATAGTATAGGCATTGAAAATGCTAGACTATGACTTAGATTTCAAATAAAAGTAAATAGTTGGAATATTAAAATAATAATGTGTGAATATTATTCATTGTCTCGGCACCATTTATGGTGCCAGGACAATACTTTAGATGATTACAATTCCATATCATGTGACCTTTTCTTAGTCCGAGCAGACTGATTTCGCCGCATTTCCTGTTCTCTCTGATATTTAAGTTCCCATGCACGATGGGAGAAAACATCAGGGTCTTCCACATTGAGATAATCCACCTCATCGGCTGCAATATCACGACGGTGATAGTCATAATACTTACCAAAAGTACCTTTGAGCTGCTCGATCAGCTTATCCCGGAAATCAGGACGTATCTGGATTCTGGTATCCAGTAACTCGGTATATTGTTCTGGTTCAGGATGAAATTTTTCTTCCCGGAAAGCGGCGGCATCTTTTTCAAGCTGTTTTTTGAGCGAGATGTCCTGAGAATCTAGGATATCAAGATTGTTATTCATTTGGTCATATTTCTTGGATAGATTTGTCATATCTTTATCGGTAGAGCATTGTGCCTGGAAGATTAGCTGCTCTTTCCTTGATTTCAGTTCTTCAATTTCTTCGGTAACAGTGGTAAGCTGCTGATTCAATTTTATATGCTGGATGGGATTCAAAATACTGTTTTTCTCTTTTTTCACATTCAGTTCTTTCCGCTCTGTAACTTTAGCTTTGAGTTTCTTTTTAATGGTGTTGTATTTATTCAGTATTGGATTAAAATGATTCATCCAGTCATGGATCACTTCTTTTTGCATCTCATTGTGGAGCAAATGATACTGTGTAAAAATCATATGATTGCGGATCGCTTCTAACGTTTCAGCTATTATTGGAATAGACTTTTCTACAGCTTCAGCCAGTTTTGCTACCTTTGCTTTTAATTCTCGGAGCATTTTGTTATCCGCACGAATCTGACGGTTGATTTCACAGCGGTCTGCTATCATGCCTTTCTTTTCCATATTCTGGGCAATGTAGCCTTCATGGATGGTTGGCTGTTCGGTGATTCCCTGATCTGCAAAGCTGCGGTGATCAATGGTAGCATTTATCTGATTACGTGCAAGCATTTTATTTACGGCATCTGCCCAGTTTGCCCGCCAGATACAAAGTTGTTCATCACTGTTCCATTGTTGGAAAATAGGATTCTGTCTGCCATATCGGCTGCTCTTGGGGTGTTTATCAATCCGTTCATATCCTTTTTCCTGTGCAACAGAGGAAGTCAGATATTCTTTCTTTTTTCCAACTTTATAGCGATATTGCTTTTCCCATCCCTGTTTCTGAGCAGTTTTAAATTCAGAAGCAGTAAACCCTTTTTCTTCCCCATCTTTGATACAGAGATATTCTTTTTCTGTTTTATACTGCCATGTTCCATTTTCATTTAATGGTCGGACAGTAAGAAGAATGTGTGCATGGGGATTGTGACCATCTGTATCGTGAATGGCAAAATCAGCACACATCCCCATATCTACAAAATTCTTTTTAATAAAATCTTGAAGAAGAGAAATATTGCTGTCTTTATCCAACTCAACGGGGAGTGCGACAACAAATTCTCTTGCAAGTCGGCTGTCTTTGGTCTTTTCGGTTTCTTCCACAGCATTCCAGAGTTGTTCCCGGTCATTCCATTCCAATGGAGCCATTGGAGGAAGCATCACCTCCTGATAGATCAGCCCCTGCTTTCTGGTATAGTCATGCTGGATGCCGTCATAATCATTGTACATGCGGCTACAGCTCATATAAGCAGAAGCAGCAACGGCAGACCGACCGGAACCACGGCTGACGACTTTGGCTTGCATATGATAAATTGCCATATCTGGCACCTCCTTTCGATGTTGCCTGCAACAGCGGATAAAGCCCTCGGCAGAGCGCACGAGTCCCGAAGGGGATACCACTGCCTGATTTATCAGGTGGTGAGTAAGTGCGCCCTTCGGGAGTAGAACTTGTGCGTTTACATTCCCCGTAGCCGGATCATCAGCTCCCGTTTCAGGGAATCTAAATCCATTTCTTTAATATGGGGAACAATACTTTCCAGAATGGCTCCTTCCTGGACTAATCGGTGTGTTCTGGCATCACGTTCTTTTTTGCGATTTCTTGCTTCGGCTTCTTCCTGGCGGTGTCTTGCCTGTAAAAGTGCTTTTTCTTCCGGTGTCATGATTCTTTTATCTGCCATATCTGGCACCTCCTTTTTATGCCCGTATCCGGGCAGTTTTGGTTTTAAAATCTTTTGGTTTGGTACTATGGTTTTAGATAACTGACAGTGGCATATTTCTGGTAATAAATGAGGAAAGAAAGTAGTACCACTGTCAGTGAAAAGTAATCATTGTGTTATACTTCTTCGAGTCAATTCTGGTTCGGAGCATGATTGTTCAACAGGATTTTTTTCGCCTGTTTTAAATTAGCTGTTGCATTGTCCTGACGAATATTCCGGTTATTGATACGGACAGGAATACATCTCTCCAGAATACGGTCATAAATTCGTTTGTGTGCGATATCAGCGGCATTATTCAGCTCTGATAAAGTGAGATTGGTCGTTATGATCAGAGGCTTTTTACTGCGATAACGACTGTCGATCACATTGAATACCTGTTCCAGTGCAAAGTCAGAGTTCCGCTCAATTCCGAGATCATCAATAATCAGAAGACTGTAGCGGTTTAAGTTGTTGATGAACTGGTTTCTGTCTTCAAAATGCATTCCGGTAAGGGTATTCAGAATCCGGGAAAAGTTGGTCATCAGTACAGGAACGCCTTTTTCCAGCAGGGCATTGGCAATGCAGCCTGCAAAAAAAGATTTTCCAGTACCGACATCACCCCAGATGAGAAGTCCGGAGGCGTTTGCTTTCATCTCTTCCCAGTTGCTTACATAATTGTGTGCCAGTTTTATTTCCGGATTGATGCCGTTATCCCTGGCAAAAGTGTAGTCATAGAGTGCTTTGTCCTGTAAGCCGCTGGTTTTAAGATGCTCTATTTCCATTTGTTTTTCATGAAGTTTTCTCTGGGCTTCTTCCTGCTCAAAGATTTTCTGCTGGCATTTACAGCGAATAGAAGGAATAAGAACTTTTCCCTGTAATTCATGCCGGCATTGTCTTGGCGTATTGCATTTGGAACAGTAGATCAGGTGGTCTGTTTCGTTAAAATATTCATCAGGCTGAAGCTCTCTGCTTGGTGTTATAGCGGTTGCTTTTTCTGTAAATCTTGTCATAGTGTTTCGTATTCCTCACTTTCGTAATTTCTTTGCCGGGAAGCAGGATGATCCTGTCTTGCCCAACTGATGATGGTAGCTGCATGGTTCTGATATTGCTTTCCGGTAGAAGCCATATAACCGGATAAGCGTTCAATATAATCCTTCCAGTCAGGGATTGTCTGCCGGATATCTTCAAGCTCTTTTTCTGACAGAAAAACATTTTGAAATTTTCCATAGGGTGAGAGTGGCTCCTTACTCCCTCTTTTTTCTAAATTGTTCTTTTTTATCTCTTTCTTATTACCAGACAGTTTTCTGTCTGTATCAGGAAAAGAATCCTGTCTGTCAATAGGACAGTTTTCTGTCTGTCTTAGGGAAAGAAATCTGTCTGTATAGTGGATGGTTTCTTTTGGGAGTTTTACATAAATCCGATTGGGCTGTCCGGGTCCCTGCCGTTTTCGGAAGATAAGCTCCTGTTTTTCCAGTACTGCCAGAGCAGTTTTAACCGTCATCTGGCTTTTATGGAGAACGTCTGCCAGTGCTTCAATTGTAAAGTAAATGAACACATGACCATTGATATCTGACCAGCCCTCATTTTTCTGGGAAAGCCTTGCCCGGTCGAGCAGGATAATATAAAGCATTTTGGCAGTTTCGTTTATTTCCATGTCCAGAAGAAAACGGGGAAACATCATATAAGATGGCAGGTTGGTGTCTGCTGTCAGAAAGTCCGTCATGTGTTCACCTCCAATCAGTTATTCTCCAAGAAAATCCCAGTCTACATCACTATCTGGCTGTGAATTTTCAGGTGCTGGAAAGGACGCCCTGATTTGGGTAATGTCATTAACTTAAGAAAATTTCAAAAAAACTGTTGACAAATTCATGAAAAAATGTGGCGAAGCCTCCTTGAATGAATACATTTTAGGAGGTTAAACCAATGAATTTCTACGCAGATTATATTCGCAATCAGCTTTCTTCTGTCATCGAAAACATGGAACATCAATCAGAAAAATTTGTTAAAAATCCCGGGCATGATTTTACCAGAAATCGAAAGATGAATTTCATTTCTACTATAAATTTCCTGCTTACAATGGAAGGTGGATCTATTGGTGCTGAATTACACAAATATTTCAACTATGATTTAAATCACATTACACGTTCTGGATTTATATGCCAGCGAAACAAATTGCATCCCAATGCCATGGAACATCTTTTTCATGAATTTCATAAAAAAATTTCATGTAGCAAAACTTATCAGGATTACCAGTTACTTGCCTGTGATGGATCAGATTTAAATATATTCCGTGATTCCAAAAACAGCAGTACACATTTTGTCGGGAAAGAAGGTTCTTTTGGATTTAACCAACTGCATCTTAACGCATTATACGATCTTTTAAACAGAAGATATGTTGATGCACTGATTCAGGAACCTTATGAAGAGAACGAATCTACAGCACTAGTCGAGATGGTAAAAAGGTTGCCGGCTAATCAGCCTACAATCGTTATGGCTGACCGTGGATATGAAACATATAACATATTTGCAAATATTCAGGAACGGGGGCTTTTTTATCTCATTCGCATAAAGGACAGCTCAAAAAAAGGCAGTATCTCCGGCAGTCTTTCTCTTCCTGTAAATGATGAATTTGATGAAGAAGTCGAACTGATCATGACTCGGAAACAAAAATATTTTAAAGTGGCAGGCTATAAGTATCTTGCTAAGTCATCGCCTTTTGATTTTCTGGATTCAGAACAACATTTTTATAAACTCCGTATCAGAATCACACAGTTCCAATTAGAAAATGGGGTATATGAATGCATCGCAAGTAATCTTGATAAGAATAATTTTCCAGCTGAAAAAATCAAGGAACTTTATCATTTGCGCTGGGGAATAGAAACCTCTTTTCGTAAACTGAAATATACAATTGGGCTGACCCATTTACATTCGAAAAAGGTTGAATATATCTGTCAGGAAATCTATGCGAAACTGGTTATGTATAATTTTTGTGAAATAATTTCATCGCATGTTGTTTTGGAACAACGAAATCGAAAATATATCTACCAGTTAAATTACACAATGGCTGTTCACATATGCAGATATTATCTCCGGCAGAAATATCCGGCTGTTGATGTTGAAGGGCTAATCAGGAAAGAAATCTCTCCGCAAAGACCACATCGACAATATCAACGCCGCGTAATAAAGAAACGATGGGTTAGTTTTGCATATCGTATGGGTTAAAAAATTATTCAAATGAATATAGCTAGCAAAAAGCAGACTTTTGGTTTGTTTATTTGTTATGCCTAAATTTTGTGATTTTTCAAAAAAGTTAATCTGAACACTTATTGCAGTAATCGAAATTTTCTTAAGTTAATGACATTACTGATTTGGGGCTCCCTTTGTGCCATGCCTGCAGTCAGTCCAGAAAGAAAAAGTGGCAATGCCTGTTTCAGACTGTTTTCCACTGCATCTACAATCTGTTTCACAAAAAGTTCTTCCCGTTCTCTTGTTTCCAGATAAGGATCAGCCTGTGTGCGGTAGTAGCGGTCAAAATAATCTACCAGTGCAAGAGAGATTACCTGACTGTAAGATTTAAAATCCTGCCTGTCCATTGTCTGTAAATATTCCCAGGCTCTCCGCTGCTGTTCTTTGCCCAGATTAAAGCGCAGGTTGGTGTTGCGGATATTGTTCTGCATGGTTTATCCCCTCCTTTTCAGGCTCATATAAGCCAGAGATTCGTAACCTTTGGCGGTGGCGCAGATGTCATCAATGATGGTGACTCGTGATTTGTCATACGTTCCGAAGTTACGGATCAGGCATCCACCACCGCCAACCACATACAGGCGCATCAGGTCAGGATTGTATTCATATTTGCGGAGCGTGGAAAAAAGTTCTGCCACATACTGTCTGGCAATAGAACTGATACAATCCAGATATGGTGCTGAAATGTCAGCGGTTCCAAACCGCAGAATCTGTTCTACTGTGGATTCTTCAATTTTCACTCCGAATTTGTCCAGAACAGCGTTCTTTGCGGCAATCATGCATTGGTTTACACCAAGTTTTTCTGTCCAGCATCGGCTCTCCTGAGCTTTCTTATTGTTGATATACAGAATGTTCATGGTTCCGTTTCCGATATCTGCAAGGAGATTGGTTCCCTTGAAATTTCTGAGTTGGTTTACGATAGCCGGATACCCTTGTGGGTAAAGACTGCATCCCGCAAAGCGGAGATGATACTCTTTGCCGTTAAAACGGTAATGGACTTCTGGATTCTGGAGCAGATAGGAACGAAAAGCTTCTCTTTGATTTCTGATCCATGTCAGAGGAAGTCCGGCAGCCAGATGAACATCTGCTTCACGGATGGAAAAGATATTCATTTCCCTTGCAATAGCCATTAGTGTCAGAAGATAATATTCTTCGTCCATAGCTTTATCCGGGATAAATTCTTTGTGTCCTTCGCCAATCCGGTAGTAAATGCCGTTATATTCCAGAATATTTCCGGTGAAGATTGGTTCTGTTTCATAGGCTTTGATTCCGGTTGGCGTGACGGTGTTTGCTGTTTTCATATTGCCGTAGCCATGATCTACAGCAATGATTTTTGTGTTTCTGAGTTCTCGCATAAAAAATACCTCCGTTTTCGTATTGATTGATTCAGCAGGTCGTACCGGTGTGGTACTGCTTTGCTGTGAGATAAGCATACGAAAATCGGAGGAAAAAGGCATTGAGGGGAAATTGAGCTGGAATTGAGAAAAAAGATATATTGTGCTTACGTTCTTCATGTACTCTTGTTGTGATTTCATTGTTTTTTATCGTATAATATGGATACTGGAGGTGGTTTGGATGAAATACAAGATTTTAGTTGTCGATGATGATAAAGAATTGGTGAAAATGCTTTGTAGTTATTTTAATATGAAACAATATGAAACCATTACGGCTACAGACGGAATGGAAGCATTAAATAAAATAAAAATGAAACCGGATATTATTTTGTTGGATATCAATATGCCACGCATGGATGGGATTGAAGTATGTCGTCTGATACGCAGTAAAGTGTTATGCCCGATTTTGTTTCTAACAGCAAGAGTTGATGAAGATGATAAAATTAATGGGTTGCTTTCGGGTGGGGATGACTATATTACGAAACCATTTAGTCTTCGGGAGTTGGAAGCAAGGATTGTCACAAACATAAAGAGAGAAGAAAGGCATCAACAAAAAACGGAATACCGTTTCATGGATGAAATGCTGATTGATTATTCTGAAAAAATAGTAGCTATAGCCGGACACAGGATGGAGTTCACAAAAATTGAATATCAGATTATTGAATTCTTATCCATGCATCCAGGGCAGGTGTTTGATAAAGAACGTATATATGCACAAGTCTGTGGATATGATGCGGAAGGGGACAGTAGAACGATAACGGAATTAGTACGGCGTATAAGGAAAAAAATAGCGGATTATTCAGAAAAAGAATACATAGAAACTGTATGGGGGATTGGATACCGATGGAAAAAATAAGAAACTTGTCACTGAAAAAAACAATTCTGCTTTATTTTGTGATCAGCTTAACGGCAGCATTTCTGTTATCTGGATTTACAGTTCATTTTGCAGGAAATATGCAGAATAAAATATGGGAAAAATATATTGATTATGCAGATTATACGGACGTGTTTCAGCAATATGGAAAGAAATACGAGATTGAGATATCAAGACCTAATCAATCGCAGATGAATCGTTTGGACTATCATCTTTCGGAAATGTGTGACTTTATGGAAACATATTCGGTACTGATTTTTTCGATTGTTGGGAGTGTTGTTGCGGTATTCTTTTTTTATAAAAATAAGTTAAAGACACCTCTACAGGAACTAAAAGATGCCTCACAAATGATTGCAGATAATGAACTGGATTTTCATGTGTCCTATGAAAATAAAGATGAGATGGGAACTTTGTGTAAAGAATTTGAAATGATGCGAAGTGATTTAGCAGATAACAACAGAAAGATGTGGCGAATGATTGATGACGAGAAGGCTTTGCGGAATGCAATTGCACATGATATACGTTCTCCACTTTCCATATTGCGTGGGTATCAGGAAATGCTCTTAGAGTTTGTTTCTGCCGAGAGTATAAAAACAGAGGATGTTATTGATATCTTACAAACAGGCATGTATCAGATTGACCGTATAGAGCATTTCACGGAAAACATGAGAAAAATGTCCCATTTAGAACAGAGGGAACTGCAATGCTCAGAGATAGAGTTATCGGAACTGGCAAAAAAGATTAAGGCAGAAGCTGCCATGCTGTCCAAGAAGGAAAGTAAATTATGTAAGGTAGAAAGAGTGCAGGAACAAAACATTGTGAAAGTGGATGAGGAACTTGTCATGGAAGTGACAGACAACTTACTGGAAAATGCGGTTCGATATGCACAAAAAAGTATTGCTTTGCAGATAAAGAAAAAGGATGGTTTTCTTATAATTTCTGTTGAAGATGATGGAATAGGATTTGTGGATACTGAGGAAAAAGTAACAGAGCCATTTTATCATAAGAATCCACAAGATGATTTAAAGCATTTTGGCCTTGGTATGTATATTTCTCGTATTTTCTGTGAAAAGCATGGAGGAAATTTGAAAATATATAATGCCAGACAAGGCGGTGCTCATGTAGAAGCTCTTTTCAAAGCTGAATAAAAATACTTTATAAGGCTGAAATCACAAATAAAGTGGTTTTAGTCTTTTTTGTTGTGAATTTATTGAGAATTGATTTGTATGATGTTGTTAAAGAAATAAAGAAAGGAAGAGATACAATGAAAACAATCATAAAAAGAAGTATACTTGATTATTTAAAGAACCCTGTTTTGTGGATTGGCTTGATTATTATAGTTGCCAGTATGTATCAATGTCTGTCATCGTATTTGCAAATTCATTATATCAAACAGAATGAACAGATCACACAAAATGACGTAGCATTGGAAGATGCTGATGTCATGGATGGGTACATTCCCACATCTGATGATAAAGAAAGAAGAAGGGAGTGGGAAGATACGATCAAAGAGACGTTAATGGACACCTCCAAAAATGGTTTTGGATTTAGCAGGCAGGAAGCAGATCATGTAATGAAAGAAATTCAGAATATGGATGTAAAGACTGCTTCTGAGTTTTTGGAATCCCAATATGGCTATTATAATGCAATATATGCTTATGAGGACCTTGAAATTCATAAGGGGACAGCAGAAGAAATCAATCATTATATCGAGCGGAAATTATCCGAACATTCTTTTTCCTGGTACTTTGCCAAAAAATTTACGGATTTTGCAGGATTGCATATGGCCTTTTTTGCAACAGTCTTGCTATCATTTTTATTTATTCAGGATACACGAAAAAGTACCTATGAATTATTACATACAAAGCCTGTTACGGCAATCCAATATATATGTGGGAAAGTAATAAGCGGATTCATTAGTATGCTGGGAGTATTAGTGATTTTGAATGTTATATTCTTTATGCTGTGTTTGAAAACGTCTTTAGAATCGGGCTTTCCGGTAACACCAATTGATTTTTGCGTGAATTCTCTGATCTATATTGTTCCGAATCTTTTGATGATATGTTGTGTCTATACAATTACAGCATTAATATTTAAAAATCCGCTTCCGGCAGCACCAATCTTGTTTTTACACATTATATATTCAAATATGCTGACCATGAAGAATGATATTTATTATATGAGACCGTTCTCTATTATGGTGCGATTCCCTGGCAGATTTTTTGAAACACATGTAGCCAAAATGTCAAACATAAATCAGATTATTCTTGTAATTTCATCAGTTATATTAGTATGTATTTCTGTTACAATCTGGAAAAGGAGGAGGGTTCATTGAAAACGGAACTAAAAAACTGCCTGTCGTTATATAAGATTTTTTATTCATGTGCATTTATACTGATATTGTGTGCTATTCATCCGATTATATACTATGAAGAAATCGGTTCAGCGATTCAGTCTCCAATAGCATTTTTAACAATTATTTTTTGTAGTGACACATATTTGATGGAAGTAAAAAGTAAGCGTGCCGATGTATTTCATTTGTATGATCAAAAAAAGCAGTTAAAAGTAATATCGCAGAGAGTGGGCGTTCAAATATTATATTTATTAATACTTTCCTGTGTTGGATATGTTTTATTTTTCTGGCAAAAACCGGGCAGTGTAAACGAAGGCGTTTCGGGCACTCTGATATTCCTTTTATTTTTCATTGCAATGTTCGGAACCATCTGGCTTTGGAGTATATGCTCTGTGATTTTGTGTACATTGCTTCGAAATATGTGGGCAGGTATTGGATGTTTATTTGGAATTGTCATTGGACTTATATCAAAAGCGGGAAGTTCATTTTTCGGAAATCTGGGATTGTTTTCTTTCAGCTTTTGTGAACCTACTCAATTAATGTCCGAGAGTTGGATTTATGGAACGCTTGTGTCTTTTATAGTGGGTCTGTTTTTATTTGCAGTATTACCAATGGCTTTAAAGAAAAGAGGATAGATTATGAGTATTAGAATAAATGATTTAACAGTTAGATTTAAAAATGGTGTAGTTGCAGTAAATAAGGCATCTCTTGAAATACCTAAGGGAATTTACGGACTTTTGGGTGAGAATGGTGCTGGAAAAACCACTTTGATGAGGGTTCTTACAACTGTTTTAAAACAAACGGAAGGAATGGTTTCCCTTGATGGAATTCTGTATAACGAGGGAAATTATGAGAAAATACAGAAAAAGATTGGTTATCTTCCACAGGAAATCGACTTATATCCGAATCTTACGGTGAAAGAATGTCTTGTATATATGGGGGGACTGTCAGGAGTATCCAGAAACGACCTCGAACAAAGAATTACCTATTATCTGGAAAAGACTTCTCTTACAGAGCATCAGAATAAAAAAATGCGGCAATTATCTGGTGGTATGAAGAGACGTGTCGGACTCATACAGGCACTTCTTAATAATCCGGATTTTTTGATTATTGATGAACCAACAACTGGGTTAGATCCGGAAGAAAGAATCAGGATCCGCAATCTTCTGGTTGATTTTTCAAAGGATAGAACGGTGCTGTTTTCCACTCATGTAGTAGAAGATTTAGCAGCAACCTGTACACAGCTTGCCATTATGAAAAAAGGGAGTTTTTTATATTCCGGAAGCGTGAGTGGATTGCTGGAAAATGCAAAGGGCTGTGTTTGGAATTGTACGGTACAAAATGCAGAAGAAGCCCGTTTGTTAGAAGCCAATTATTCTATTTCATCTAAGCAGTATGTAGAAAATGGAATTCATATGAAAATATTAAGCAAAGGAAAGCCAAATGAAAATTGTGTCCCGGATAATGATATCACTTTGGAAGATGCATATATTTATTTGACGAATAGTTGAATATAACGGCGGGCAAGTTGCCCGCCGTAAATTATGCTTATTTTGTTAAAAGACCGGATAGATTTTTTCCAATGCAAAATCCAATCTGTGGATATAACTCCTGAATTTCCTGATATTTTGCTTCAATCATTTCTGGTTCATCAGCCCAGATCTTTTCATATATTTTGAAAGCTCTTTTAAAATGTGTTTTGGCTTGCGGAAGATTGGCAGTCATCAGATAAATGGTTCCAAGGGTTTCCTGTACTTTGGCATAATCCAGACAGTCATCGGAATGGTATTCCTT
>OFMP01000410.1_pt1 | contig 30524 bp, 23 predicted proteins | sample 1541841 | NCBI WGS metagenome assembly OFMP01 (sample SAMN04209226, study PRJEB22552) | human gut metagenome | biome: gut; material: feces | host: Homo sapiens | place: USA: Oklahoma
TTTCCATGTTATGTGACTCCTCGTGAGCGTTAAAACGTTTTCCACGCACGTCGTGTTCATTTTTCGACCTGTTGTGCGTGAAAAACGTTTTAGCACGCACGGGAATCTCTCATACATTAGAGTGGAAACGCAGCCAAAAAGGCCACGTTTCCACTCTAAAATTATCAAGGGATATTTACAAATTAGAATGCGAAGGAGACGCCGACGCCGGCTACTATGCTGGTGCGGTAGAAATCATCTTGACCTACCACGGCTAGAGCCTCAGGAGTAAGTTTGCCGACAACTGACGGATCGATCGGAAGGGTGGCGAGGACTGAAGCCAGCTTGTTGTAAAGGAGGGCGCCATTTCCGCCGTAATCTTTCTGCTCCTTGGTAAAGTGAAGGAAGAATGTCTTGTAGACACCCAGGTCGATATTGATTTTCTTCGTCACATGGAACTGCGCGCCGAGACCACCTGAAATGGAACTCGTGGTATAGCTCATGTCGGAAATGTAACGGGCGTCATTGCCGAAACCGAAGGTGCTGCTGTTTGCACCGATACTGAGGGTCAACAACTTGCAGACGTCATATTCCAAACCGCCGAGAATCTCGAAAGAATTGTGTTTCAGATAATTCTGCTTGTCATTGAGACCGGTTTCATTGTTGTACTGCTTCGACTGCTTGTCGAAATAGTAGTTGAAGCCGAGCGCTACGCGGAAATTCGGCTTGACTGCATATTGCGCACCGAGATTCAAGTTCGCAGGGATGTCGGCAGCGATGACCTTGTCATCATCGAACTGGGAAATGCCGGTGGAATTGGCCTTGGTGTCATTCTTGAGACGGACCTTGGTGTTGAATTCGTAACGTGCTGAGAAATTGAACTTTCCGGTCTTGTAATCCACTGAGATGATCGGCGTGTAGGCGATGTCTTTCTGATGGGCGTCAAGTTCCTTGTCACTCACGAGAGCAGACGCTATCGGTGCCACATTCTCTGCGGGGACCTTGCCGCCTGTCAGCTGTGAAATGACATTGGCAAGAACTGCGGATGCCGGCATCATCTGGCCTCCGGTCGGCTGCAACTGGATGTTCTTCAGGCTTCCCACGTAGTAATTGGAGATGTAGTTCAGACGCACGCCGGCTGCCACGCTCCAATTCTTGCTGATTTTGTATCCGAAGTTCAGCTGTCCCGCGAAATTATACTGCTCGCCGGTAAGGGCAATGTCGGCCGAATATGCTGAGACAGCCTGGGCACCGGCCAATGTGTTGATCAATGCCGGAATCATGGCAACAGGCGCTTCGAATGAGCCAAGTCCCTGATCATAAACGGCTTTGCCGCCTCCGGAAACAACGCCGAAGTGGAATGAGCCGAACCAGTTGTTATGTTTGTAGACGAGGTCCAGGTGAGGCAGCGCCGGCACGAATGACTTGCCGGTATACTTCTTATAACCTTTTCCGTCATTGTCAATGCCGTATTTCAGCGGCTCGTAGGTGGATGTCGTATAGCGTCTCTGGACCGCTGTCTGGACATCCAGTGCGAGATGCCAGCCATTGTTCATGAATGCTATACCGGCAGGGTTGAAATATGCTCCTTGTACACCTATGACTGCGTTTTGTGCAGGGTTTCTCAGAAATGCCACATTTTGATTCGTGTTGGTCACATAACCGCCGGCAAAAGCGGAGAGTGAAGCAGCGGCGAGTGCCGCCGTAAGAATAAGTTTTTTATACATTTTGTCGCTTTATATTGTAAAAACGTCGACAAAACTAGACCTATTATACCTAAATATAAAATATTTCGACCAAATGACATGCGAAAAACCATATTTGACTTCAATTTGTGTCCGGTTATTCCATCGCCACAAGAATCTTCGTTGTCTGGGCAAAAATGTTTTCCCGTGCAAACTAAAACGTTTTCTGTGCACGTCAAGTCGAAAAATGAACACGACGTGCGTAGAAAACGTTTTAACGCGCACGCCATCCTCCGGAATTTCCTCCACGCCGCCATAGAAAAACTTCACCGCCAGGGCGCCGGAACTGACCCCCACCCCTAGGCGAAACGTCGAAAGATTATTATATTTGTAATCGGAATAATACCGACACGAATATGCTGATTGTAATAGAAGGACTGGATGGGTCCGGAAAATCCACACAAGTGAAACGACTCAGGAATTATCTGGAAACCAAGTCCGGAAACCTGGAATACATACACTTCCCGCGATACGACTCCCCGGTCTATGGAGAACTCATAGGCAAATTTCTGAGAGGCGGATTCGGTAGCATTGACGCCGTTCACCCTCAGCTCGTTGCGCTGCTTTACGCAGAAGACAGACATGGTGCAGCACCACAAATGTGGGACACCCTGAACAAGGGCGGAATAGTGCTTCTCGACAGATACGTCTACTCGAACATCGCCTACCAATGCGCCAAAATCAATGACGAAACCCGGCGAGAAGAACTCCGGGAATGGATTTTCGACACAGAATTCGGCCAATTCGGACTTCCCAGGCCCGACCTGAACATCTTCCTCGACGTGCCGATAGGATTCGTCGAAAAGAAACTCGAAAATCCACGCGGGGGCGATGACCGGAACTATCTCGAAGGTCGCAGCGACATACACGAAGCCGACATCGAATTCCAGAAAAACGTCAGGAAAGTATACCTGAGACAATGCGAACTCGACCCGGGATTCATACGCATCGACTGCAGCGATGAAAATGGCAGGATGCTGCCGCCGGATGCCATCTCGGCAGCCGTGCAAGAAGTTGTAGAACAGAAACTTAAATAAATATGAAATTGCACTATATCGGAAGCAGGTTCCGCAGACTCTGCGCCGTCATCCTCGGATTTGTATTCTTCGTGGCGGGAGTCCTGAAATTGATGGACCCGGTCGGGTCAATGCTGATTGTCAGGGAATACCTGAACTTCCTTCACCTCGGATTCCTGCGTGCAATGGCCGGCCCGATAGCCGAAACATTCGCATTGGCAGAAACCACACTCGGAATCTGTCTCGTCACGGGAGTCTTCCGGAAAGTGACAGCATGGGCCACCACGATACTCCTCGGCGGCTTCACCCTGCTTACCCTGTTGCTCTGGATATTGAACCCGAACATGGATTGCGGATGCTTCGGTGAAGCAGTGCATCTTACTCACTTCCAGTCATTTGCAAAAAATGTTGTACTATGTCTGCTGACACTGGCCGCATTCGTTCCGTACAATGACTTCGGAAAGCCAAAGAAGAGCAAATACCTCACATTCGCATTGACATTGGTCGCGGTCCTGATATTTGCAGTGTACTCGCTGATGTTCATCCCGCTTCTGGAACTCACGCCGTTCAACCTCTCGTCAAGACTGGAAATCGCGGCGGAAGCCCCGGAAATCGTTGAAGACGAATATGTTGCGACATTTGTATACGAAAAGAACGGCAAGACGGGATTGTTCACATTGAACAATATTCCGGACTCCACCTGGACCTTCGTGGAAGCGCGCACGGTCAAGAAACAAGACCATATCGACGAAACCGAATACCCGCGCCTCTCCTTCCGCGATGCTGCGGGACAATACCGTGATACATTGGCTGCCGATGGATTGGTGATGGCGGTATCAGTTCCGGAACCGGAAAAGATGAAAGAAACTGCATGGAAAAACGCGGCAAGGCTGCTCGCCTCCGCATCGGAAGCAGGCTTCACGCCGCTCCTCCTTACAGCATCCGACCCGGCCTCATTCTCAAGTCTCATCGCATCCGGAAAATACACGCAAGCCGAATCAATGACATTGCTTACATCAGTATATTACTCTGACTACAAGACACTTATATCATTGAACCGCTCTAACGGAGGCGCAGTCTATTTCAACGACGGCAATATCATCTCCAAATGGGCGGCGCGCAGCCTTCCAAGCAACAGAAAACTCGGAAAACTGATACGCAATGACCGCGTGGAAGTGATGCTCGATGCAGACGGCAAGGGAAAACTGCTTTTCGAAGCCTTCATGCTCTACACATTCACATTGATGCTCATCCTGTAATCCGACAACGAACAACATAACTTATTAATTATGAAAGGAGTATATATTTTTCTGGCCAACGGCTTCGAAGAGATGGAAGCATTGGCACCGCTAGACATCCTTCGCAGAGGTGGCGTAGACGTGAAGACAGTCTCTATCCATAGGGACAAATACGTTACCGGATCACACAGGGCCACTGTTGTCGCAGACATGACCTACGACGAATTCAAAGCCGAAGTGCAGCTCGACGGAACAGAAGAAAATGATGTAATGATATTCCCTGGCGGTATGCCTGGCACGAGAAGAATTGCGGAAAGTGCAGAAATCATCAATTTCATGAGACTGCATTACGCTGAAGGCGGGGCACTTGCAGCCATCTGTGCGGCACCCGGCCTGGTTGTCTCCCAGCTCCCTAGCCTTGCCGGAAAGCACTTCACATGCTTCGACGGCTTCGAAGACGCACCTATTGCACGCGGAGGAATATACGAACAGAAACCGGCTGTCATAGACGGAAACCTCATCACAGGCCGTGGAGCGGGATGTGCCGTCGACTTCGGTCTGGCAATTCTGGAACACCTTAAAGGAGAGGAAGTTGCAGCTAAAGTAAGGCAAGGCCTCATGCTTGCGTAGCGTAGCTGCTATCGGATAATTTCCCTGTCAATTCTACGTGGAATGCTCGTCATGATTTCATAAGGAATCGTGCCGAGTATTTCCGCGAGTTCAGAAACCGTCGGGTCATCCCCGAAAATCGTAACCGTATCCCCGACCTTCGCATCCACGCCGGTAATATCCAGCATACACATATCCATGCAGATGTTTCCGATGGTCGGCACCCTATGCCCGTTCAGCGAAAACGACGCGCGACCGCACCCGAGATGACGGTCAATGCCGTCCGCGTACCCGACCGGAATCGTCGCGATAGTCGTCCCCTCCGGGGCAATGATTCCGTGACGGCCATAGCCGATAGTGCCGTCTCCGGGCTTCAAATGTTTGATTTGCAATATTTTGCATTTCAATGATGCTACAGGTGAAAGCTTTACGCCCGGCAATGCGCTGATGCCATAAATGCCGATACCCAGCCTGACCATATCATGCTGGAACTGAGGGAACCTCTCGATACCGGCAGAATTGAGGATATGCAGCATCGGCTTGTAGCCTATCTCATCTACAATCTTACCCGCATTGGCCTCGAACATGCTGATCTGCCCCAATGTGAAATCATCCGAATCAGGATCCTCGGCAGCGGCCAGATGAGAGAATATCGACTTCACCCTGACAAATTTGCAGTCCCTCAGGAACGCTGTCAGTTCCGGGATTTCGCTTGTCATGAAACCCAGACGATGCATGCCCGTATCCAGCTTTATGTGCGCCGGATAATCCGTGATTCCACGTTTCTCCAGCGTCTCGCAGAACAGCCTCAATGAATACATGTTCGGGATGCTCGGCTCCAGGCGGCTGTCAATGATTTCATTATAATAATCTGTTCCGGCGGTCAGCACCAATATCGGCAGACTGATGCCGGCACGTCTCAGTTCAATGCCCTCTACGGGGTATGCAACTGCCAGATAATCAGCACCTTCTTTCTGCATCATGGAAGCGAATTCGACTGCACCATGTCCGTAGGCATTGGCCTTTACCAGCACGAGAAGCTTGGTGGACGGCTCCAGCAGGCTTCTGAAATATCTATAGTTGTCGCGGCATGCGCTGAGTTTCAGCTCAAGCCTTGAAAAATCATTTTCCTTCAACATTGTCAAGAAATAATTGCCGGTCCGGCCGGCGTTCCCTTTTAGCGATGCAAAAATACCAAAATTATCTGACTGAGGGAATAATTTTTATGTTATCTTCGCGTTGGTCTGCTTTTTGCCCGACCGATGTGGTTTGTTAAAAATGAATATTATGACTTATTGGTTAATTTTTACATTATTCATGGTCCTCAGCATATTCGTGCAGAATATGCTCCAGAGCCGTTTCCGCAAATATTCCAAAGTTCCGCTGCGAAACAGCATGTCCGGTGCGGACGTAGCCCGTAAAATGTTGCAGGAGAATGGAATATATGATGTCAATGTAATGTGCATCCCCGGACAGCTCACCGACCACTACAATCCTGCAACCAAGACTGTGAACCTCAGTGAGGCGGTCTATAACGGCAGGTCCGTGGCGGCAGCTGCAGTCGCAGCACATGAATGCGGCCACGTTGTCCAGCATCAGGTGGGATATGCGCCGCTCAAACTCCGCACGGCATTGGTGCCGGTAGTATCCATCGCGAACAACACCGTCCAGTGGATTCTACTCGCGGGAATATTGATGGTCAATGTTTTCCCTACGTTGCTTTGGGTCGGAATCGCACTCTTCGCGATGACCACATTGTTCAGTTTCGTCACCCTTCCGGTGGAAATCAATGCGAGTGCACGTGCCGTGAATTGGCTGGAAAATGCAGGAATTACCGACTATGAAACCCGTCCGATGGCTGTCGACGCGCTCAAATGGGCTGCCTACACTTATGTGATTGCCGCGTTGAGCTCACTTGCCACACTGCTATATTATATAGGTATCGCAAGAGGTAGGGACTAATATGGATAAAGTCGTGGATATGGCTGTGGATGAGCGATTTATGCGTGAAGCATTGCGCGAAGCCATGGCGGCTGAGGCGGAGGATGAAATTCCGATAGGAGCAGTGATTGTATTCGGCGGCAGAGTCATTGCCAAAGGACACAATATGACAGAACGTCTGCATGATCCGACAGCGCACGCCGAAATGATAACGATAACTGCCGCTACGGAAGCAATGGGCGGTAAATACTTGAATGACTGTACATTGTATGTGACCGTGGAACCGTGTCCGATGTGTGCTGCGGCGTCTGCGTGGGCTCAGGTGGGCAGAATCGTCTATGGCGCTGCCGACCCGAAGCGCGGCTATTCCAAGTTCACCCCTTTACTTCTGCATCCTAAAGCTGAAGTCGCGACAGGTATTCTGGCGGAGGAGTGCGGAAACATCGTCACGGAATTCTTCCGGAAGAAAAGAAACTTGAATAAAATATAGATATGGAAACCGTAGGAGAAGATTACAGAATCGTGTCGGACAGTGAGAAAGATGGAGTCCGTCATATAACTGCCGTGCCTAGCGCAATGGTATGTTCCAAGCAGATTGATTTTGACCTCAAGGATGGCAATCTGCACAATGTCAAGTATTTGCGCGGATGCGACGGTAACTTGCAGGCTGTAGGCCGCCTTCTTGAAGGCATGTCCGCAGAGAAAGCCGTGGAAATTCTTGATGGCGTAAATTGTCATGGACGCGGCACATCTTGCACTGACCAGCTGACCAGAATCATCAGACAAGTGCTGAAATAGCGGCCCGGCTGCAACGAAACAATTCTTTATTGCATCTAGATAAAGTGTGTTGAAATAATAAAGGATGAAAAACTTGAAACTGATTATTGCTATCCTGACGGCGACATTGCTTTCCATGGCAGCGGCGACGTCAGGATTCGGCATGTGCACCGACACGGACACATTGAACATACTCTCGTCTGGATCAATACGGGAAAAATCCGAATCTTACGATTACCGCACGGACTCCCGTCATCAGCGTCAAGGCAAGGTCGAGGGAACATTGATTTACAGGAAGGGATGCATATATACATCTGATAATCAACCGTTGAGCATTTCTGATTCCAAGATGTATTTCTCACCCAAGCAGGTGCGGATCTATATGCGTAATTCCAAGGTTTTCTCCACGGGAAACAGCATTGCCGGCATTGGAGCAGGCGGCGGACTGGGAGGTGCATTGGGATTCATGGCAGCGGATGCGTCGTCAGGGCGGGAAGACAGTTTCGCAGCGGTGCTCACTGCTTCGGCCGTGGTGGCAGTAGCAGTGATTGTGCCATGTGCCCTGGTAGGCGTTCCGATGATGATCAAGGGAAAAGCCAGACTGAAAAAACTTGTACGCGACTACAACTCCAAATATCTGTTTGCTGAATAAACGTTTTTTATGTAAGTTTGCATGTTAATGCAGACGGAATGTTCAGAAAAATACGTTCATATATACGTGAATTCAAGCTTACGATGAAAATGAAGCTCGTCCTGAGCCTCAGTTCGATAGCCGTGATATTGCTGGTGTCCAGCTTCATTTCCATTATGGAATACAGCAGGATGAGCAGCTATGTGTCCAACCTCATTGCCGGAAATATCGGCAGTATCAATGCCGCACAGAAACTTGCTGACGCGGCCAATGCCTATAACCTTGGTATTCTGGCAGTTATCGGTGACAACTCCACGGAACACATCCCGGAACTCAGGCAAAACGACTTTATTGCGCATTGCGACAGCTTGAAATCATCATTGACATTGGCCAGCATGCTTCCGCTCGCGGACTCGGTATTGTACTCCTATTCGGCGTATATGCTTACTACTCTGGAACTTCCGCAAGCTATCCTGTCGGATTTCATCAATACCCGAGAGTGGTATTTCGACAGGCTGCAACCTAAGTACAATAGGCTGCGCTCCGATATAAATATTTTGAATACAGCCATTTACAATGATCTTCAGAAGAACTCCGCCACATTTGAACGCGGATTCTACCGAAGCATCATCCCGGGAGCCGTGGCGGTGGCGGTCGGGCTGCTTCTGGTCCTGCTCCTGATGTTTTTCCTCATGGCCTATTACGTGAATCCGATATACAAGATGCTGTCCGGGCTGAAAAATTACAGGTCATTCGGCAGCAAATACTCCTATACCTTCGAGGGTGACGACCAGCTTTCCGAGCTCAATGATGGTGTCACGGAAGTGGTAGGGGAGAATATCCAGCTCCGCAAGCGCATCAAGATGATGCGTGACACGTTGGAGAAACATGAACATGACCAGGAGGCAGAGAAATGAATCTGAAAGTCATATCCAGGAATGTGGGATTCGCGCTGCTGGCCAGTGCGTTCTTCATGTTTCTGTCCATACTTGTCTCCATCTCGAACGGCAACGACAGTGCGCTCGCGGCATTGATAATCAGCTTCACGATTACCTTCATCGTGGGAATATTTCCCTTTATTTTCGTACGTAAGTCCCCGAATATCAGCTTGAAAGACGGCTATATGATCATTGTCCTCTCATGGACATTGTCCTTTATCTTCGGTATGCTGCCGTACGTCCTTTGGGGCGGACCTTTTTCTGTCATCAATGCCCTGTTCGAAGCTGTTTCCGGATATACGACCACAGGCGGGACTGTCCTCGCCAATGTGGAGCAACTCCCTGACAGTCTGCTGTTCTGGAGGTCCTCCACGCATTTCATCGGCGGCTTGGGAGTTGTGGTCTTCCTTCTTCTGATCATCCCGTCCTCCAGCCCGGTGCGGCTCAGGCTCACCAATATGGAAGTCTCATCATTGTCCAGAGAAGGGTACAAGACACGCACAAACAAGACAGTTTGGATTTTTACTGCCGTGTATTTCGGCATCGCCTTCTGCGCGTTCCTATGCTATTGGCTCGCAGGGATGTCTCCGTTTGATGCCATAAATCATGCGTTCAGCGTTACGGCGACCGGAGGATTCAGCACCAGGAACATGTCCATCGCCTCATTCGATTCGACACTCATTGATGTCATCACGATATTCTTCATGTTCATGGCTTCGATTCACTTCGGTATAATATACATGGTATTCGCATCCCGGAGTCTCAAACCGCTGAACAATCCTGTGCTGAAATTCTATGTCGGGACCACACTTGTGGCCGCTCTGCTTGTGGCATTCTCCCTTAAAATGAGTTCAGCCGGATTTACATGGGGAGACTCGTTCATGACTGGTTTCTTTCATGTCGTCAGTTCAATATCCTCTACCGGATTCGCCATATCCGACAACAACACCTGGCCGCTTTTCGCCTGCATAATCACTGTGCTGATTACCGTGCCATGCGGTATGGCAGGCTCCACTACCGGAGGTATAAAAATGGACCGTATGCTACTGATGTTCAAGTCAGTAGGCCAGCAGGTGAAAAGCTCCATGCATCCTTCGTCCATAAATCAGGTCCATATCGGCAACCACATGCTGGGAAATAATGAAATATATCCCCATGTCGTATTCATCGGCCTGTATTTCATTACGATAGCCGCCTCGATGGCATTGACCATCCTTTCCGGCATGGACGTGCAGAATTCATTGGCCTCGTCCATCAGCTGTCTGAGCAACGTCGGACCTGCGCTGGAATCCGTGGGAACATTGGGGAATTACAATGGCATACCGGTGCTGGCGAAAATCGTATTTATCGTGGATATGTTCCTTGGACGTGTGGAGATTTATCCGGTCCTGGCAGTGGTGACTATGGCTTTCAACGGGAGGAAATAGCATGGGGCGAGCCGATTTTCTATACTCCAGATTCCGTGAACACTTCGCCTATGAACCCACTGAATGTCAGGATAATTTCCTGCGCCAGATGGGCGAATTCCTCACCGGCGACGACGGCGACATATTGATACTCAACGGTTATGCCGGTACGGGAAAGACCACGGCCGTCGCATCCGTCGTGGCGGCATTGAAAGAATTCGAGGTGCCCTGCGTCCTGCTCGCGCCTACCGGAAGGGCCGCGAAAGTATTGTCAATGTATACCGGCCAATCCGCGTATACCATTCATAAACAGATATATAGACAAAAATCTGTCAGTTCGGAAGGCTTCGGGCAATTCTCGTTGGCCCCTAACAAGGCGAAGGATACGTTGTTCGTCGTGGATGAGGTCTCGCTTATCGGCATCGACTCCGGCAGTCAGCAGTCCACGGCAATGTTCGGCACCGGAAATCTGCTGGAAGACCTTGTGAACTACGTCCGTAACGGGACGGACTGCCGCCTGGTGATGATCGGCGATGCAGCCCAGCTCCCGCCTGTCGGCCACGAATACAGCCCGGCGCTCGCCAAGGAATATATGGACGCCTTCGGCGGAGTGTCATGGTCAATGCTTACGACCGTGGTGCGCCAGCAGAAAGAATCCGGTATCTTGTTCAATGCCACCATGTTAAGGACAATGATAGCCGAGGATTATGAGTCCGGGGGCAATGTCTTTCCTGTGGAATCGCTCGAATTGAAGACAGACGGATTCGATGACATACAGCGGCTTTCCGGTGGGGAACTCATTGAAACACTGACAGATGCGTACGACAAATATGGTGAGGACGAGACCATTGTCCTTTGCCGTTCGAACAAGCGGGCGAACAGGTACAATGCCGGTATACGTGCCTCCGTACAGTATAAGGAGGAACGTCTTGTACGCAATGACAAGCTGATGATAGTGAAAAACTGCTATCAGTTCCTTGAAGGTGTCAAGGATATTGACTACATTGCAAATGGCGATATTGCCAAGTTGATTTCCATCAATCATTATGAAGACAGATATGGCCTGCATTTCGCCCAGGCCCGGCTGTCCTTCCCTGATTATGGGGACCAGGAAATATCCGCCAAGGTATGTCTGGATACCCTGGATTCGGAATCCGCATCATTGACATACGAACAGCAAAACGCTCTGTATCAAGGAGTATCGGAAGATTATGCGCATCTTCCCACGAAGAAGAAAAGGTACGAGGCGGTGCGCGAGGACCTGTTCTACAATGCATTGCAGCTGAAGTATGCCAATGCGATTACGTGCCACAAGTCACAGGGCGGACAATGGAAATGCGTATTTGTCGACAATCCTTTCTGGCAGGAGGGATTCACGGTCGACGATTATAAATGGCTTTACACGGCACTCACCAGAGCCGTGGAGAAAGTTTATCTGGTGAACTTTAAGGATACCTGCTTCGTATGATTCAGATCAATGCTTTTTGGCGCCGGGCCCTGATTTCGGCAGCGACGCTCGTAGTTTCAATGTCGGTTTATTCCCAGAATTTCAACAGGATTCCGCTGAGATGGAAATGGATTGACAATGAGAAAGTTATCTTCTCTTATGACGGTACTTATACCGATGCCGGCGCATTTGCGGTCAAGGCCGGGAATCATAAGATTGTCAACGGAGTCACCGCTCCTGAGAAGTATACTGACTTTCCTGCAAGACCGGCAGGAGCCGTGAATCTGACATTTTCGCCGGATTCGTCAATGCTCGCATTTACGAGGGAGAATGACCTTTATGTATATGACATTGCATCCGGGAAAGAGAAACGTCTGACTTTCGACGGTTCCGATACTATCCTTAACGGCTATGCCTCATGGGTTTACTACGAGGAAATCTTCGGCCGTCCGTCGATGTACCGTGCTTTCTGGTGGTCTCCGGATTCCAAGAAGATAGGTTTCTACCGTTTCGACAATGCCGATGTTCCGGTTTTCCCGATTTATTCGCCGTTTTCGGATGATTCGTCCCGTTCCGGAATGGGGCTTTCCTACTCGCAGAATGCGGGGGCTGCCGTAGAACTGCCTGGAATGTCGCCGGCCGGCGGTTCGGTCAGGATGACCAGGTACCCGAAATGCGGCGACAATAACCCGCAGGTACGCATCGGAATAGCTGATGTCGGCGACGGCGGCATCGTTTGGGCTGATTTCAATGAAAAAGAGGACCAGTATTTCGGAACACCGTTCTGGGGTGCTGACAGCAAGGATTTTTACATCCAGCGTGAGCCTAGGACACAGAATACGCTGGATCTTTACGCCGTTTCCGTGAATGACGGAACCAAGAAGCACATTTATCACGAGACCTACGCCACATGGCTGGACTGGATTGACGGTATGCTTTTCGGCCGTGACGGTATCTATATGGTACGTTCTTTCGAGACCGGCTGGCAGCAGATTTATTATCTTTCTTATGACGGCAATGTCCTGAAGCGTCTGACTGACGGCAAGAACTGGAGAGTTTCGCTAGTGGATGTGAAAGAGGGAAAGGCCGCACTGGGCTTCGACGGCAGCACTTCAGAGATTCTTTTCGTGGCAGAACGTGATTCCCGTGTCCGTAGCGGTCTTTATTCAGTATGTCGCGGAGAGGTGAAGAATGTATCGGATCCTTCTCTTCACGTCAGGTCTGTACGAGTGTCTCCCGATATGAAATATGCCGCGGCTTCGGTAAGCAACTCCAAGACACCTTCGCAGGTATGGATTTATGACCTTACGAAACCTGCCAAGTCCTTCAAGGTCGCTGATATGGCAGGTGCCGGTTTCAATGCTGCTGATTACGCTCTGCCTGAGGTGATTACGATGACGACCAAGGACGGACTGGAGCTTCCGGCAATGATTGTCTATCCGGAAAATTTCGACAAGTCGAAAAAATATCCGGTATACATGTATATTTATGGCGGTCCTGATACTCCGCAGGTGGTGGACAATTTCCGTTCTCCGCGTAATTTTGAATGGTATGCCAAGAACGGCATCATTGAAATAATTGCTGACTGCCGCGCTTCCGGCCATAATGGTCGCGAGGGCTTGGACCAGATTTACAAACGCCTGGACGCGAGGGAAGTACTCGATTTTGTGGAGTGGGCCGAATACCTGAAGACGCTTCCTTATGTCAATGGGGACAAGATCGGCGTAGAGGGCTTTTCTTTCGGAGGAACGATGACCGCTCTCCTGCTCATGAACCATTCCGATGCCTTCCATTACGGCATTGCCGGCGGCGGTGTCTATGACTGGAATCTTTACGATACCCATTATACCGAGCGCTTCATGGACACTCCGGCGAACAATCCGGACGGCTATGCCGAGACCAGCGTCCTCGCGAGCGCAGCCAATTATCCTGTTACCGAAGCGAACTATGACGGCTCCGTAATGCTCAAGATTACCCATGGCACAGGTGATGACAATGTCCATTTCCAGAGCACCCTCCAACTGGTGGACGCCCTCCAGAAAGCCGGCAAGAAATTCGAGCTGATGATTTATCCTGACGGCATGCACGGCTACCGCGGCTATCAAGGCGCCCATTTCAATGAAGCAAACCGCGCCTTCTGGCTGCGCTATCTTTGTGGAAGATAAAACTATTTCTGTCTGGTAGCTGCAACCAAATAATTGGCTGATGCTTCACGGCAGAAATCGATATGGAGACCGAAGATATGGATATCTCCGCCGGACTGGACTTTCAGTTTCCGGCGGAGTTCTTCGCTTGTCAGCGGAAGATTGCGCGCCGAAACCTCGGCTCTGGGATATTTTGCGGAAAAATCCCTGATGCCCTGCTTGCAGAACGGCGCCAGGCCAATGATTTTGAATGTCTTTCCGAAATTGGATGCATTGTTCTGACTGTCAGTGAAATACAGGTGCGTGGATCGGCCGGCTTTGAGCAGCATTGTCCCGTCATCGGCATTGTCCTGCATTGTGCAGATGGCATTGAACAGGCCTGCCTTGGCGAGAGCCTTTCCCGGCTCGAAGAGGAATTGCATCGAATTCAGCTGGGCTGCGTCCTGGAGGAATTGCGGGACGGCGGCGGATTCTGCGGCAATGCTGGTGCGGAGGATATTGCCGTTCTCATTGATTATCAATGCGGTATCGTCGGTCGTCGAAGGCGTGCACCATAGCAGCAGCTCCTTGCATTCGCCGCCTGCGGACACGATGTGGAGTTCCTTCGTCCAGGCGCCATGCTCCTGCAGACGTTTCAGCAGCATGGAAATGTCCGCCATGGGGGAGAGCTTCAGCAGCAGGTTGCCGCATATTCCGAAAATGTCCGGTATCAATGTGAGGACGTCGGGGCTGCAATCCTCCAGCAGGAATACCTTGCTTCCGGTGGCGGAACGGCGTGCCGGGTCCATGTAGACCAGGTCGGGGGAGAATCTTTTCAATGTCTCCCAGAAATTTGCCGCCTCTTCCGACTTGCCGGCCTCTTCGACGCAGAAGCTTGAAACAGAGATGTTTTCAGCGCCGAGAAGCGGGAAATTGTGGCGGGCTGCCTCGGCACGTCCGGGTTCCATCTCATTGTACATCACCTGCGAGGCGACGCGTGAGAAAGCCAGGCTGTCTGCGCCGAGTCCTCCTGTAAGGTCGGCGATTCTGCCGCCATTGGCAATCCTGCTCGCGATGGAGGCCTTGTATTTGGCTGTGGCAGAAGAACTTGACTGCTCGGAGCTGAGTCTGTCCGGATAGATTATTTCTGGAATTTCATACCATTCCGGCAGCTTGGTGCGGAGCTTTTTCCGGCACTCTATGATGGTCACCGCCTTGTCGATATCTATGTCCGGCCACCTGTTTCCGGACAGCATCAGCCTCGCCGTGTCATCGTTTTCGTGTTCTTGTATGAATTCTTTCAATGTCATAATTCCAGGAATTGTGTCGGTTTCCCGCCCGACTATTCACAATATTGCACAAATTTAGTATTTTTGTATGATTTATACGGAAGTGTATTACAGGTGTAAAATCTAAAAAAACAATATAATTATGGCAAAAGATTTTAGAGAAGTAGCTCAGAGCTGGCTGGACGGAGATTTCGATCCGGAGACGAAAGGCAAGATCATTGAATTGAGAAACAACGATCCGGCAGGATTCGAGGATGCGTTCTACCGTAACCTGGAATTCGGTACCGGCGGTCTTCGCGGAATCATGGGCGTAGGTACCAACCGGATGAACAAGTACACCGTTGGAATGGCTACCCAGGGACTTGCAAACTACATCAAGGCACATGCTGCCGAGTGCACTGACGCTTATGGCGACCCTATCAATCCGGAGGATGTCCGCGTCTGCATTTCTTACGACAGCCGCAACAACAGCAAACTTTTCGCGAAAATCACAGCTGACGTGATGTCTGCCAATGGAATGCACGTGTTCCTCTTCGACAACATCCGCCCTACACCGGAACTCAGCTATTCCATCAGGGAGAAGAGAGCCATCGCCGGCGTGATGGTTACCGCTTCACATAACCCTAAGGAGTACAATGGCTACAAGGTGTTCTGGTCTGACGGCGCGCAGATTACATCCCCTGTCGACAAGGACATCGTTGCAGAAGTTGCCAAGATTACCGAGCCTTCACAGGTGCGTTTCGAACCTAAGGAGGAATGCGGTGAAATCGAACTGATGGGCAAGGACGTGGATGAGAAGTATCTTCATGATATTCTTTCACTTATGCTTACACCGGAAGCCCGCAAGAATCACCCTGAACTGAAATTCGTCTACACTCCGCTTCACGGATGCGGCGTAAGACTCGTTCCTGAGTGCCTGCACCGCCTCGGCTTCGGGCATGTCTACCATGTTCCTGCACAGGATGTGAGCGACGGCGATTTCCCTACGGTAGCTTCACCTAACCCGGAAGAGCCGGCAGCAATGAAAATGGCACTGGAAGTCGCTGACCGTGAGGGCGCAGACATCGTGCTCGCCACCGACCCTGACGCTGACCGCATGGGTATCGCAGTCCGCGACAATGACGGCAAGATGGTCCAGTTCAATGGTAACCAGACCGGTGCAATGCTTACCTACTACATCCTTACGCGTTGGAAGGAACTCGGAAAGCTCACCCCTGAAACGTATGTTGTCAAGACCATCGTGACCACCGAACTCATCACGGAAATCGCCAAGAGCTTCGGCGTGAAGATTTACAATGTCCTCACAGGCTTCAAATATATTGCAGAAGTCGTAAAGCGCAATGAAAAGACAGGCGAGTTCATCTGCGGCGGCGAGGAAAGCTACGGTTTCAATGTAGGCCAATATGTGCGTGACAAGGACGCCCAGATTGCTTGCTCTATGGTTGCTGAATGTGCGGCATGGGCTGCAGACCAGGGACTTACGCTTTATCAGCTGATGCAGAAGATTTACAAGGAATATGGTTACAGGAAGGAAGGCTTGACCTCACTTGTCCGCAAGGGCAAGTCCGGAGCTGAAGAAATCCAGCAGATCATGATGGATATGCGCCAGAACCCTCCTAAGGAACTCATCGGCTCTCCTGTAAACAAGGTGGTGGATTATCTGAAGACTGAGGAGACCGGGCTTCCTTCATCAAATGTTCTCCAGTTCTTCGATGAGGCCGGTGACGTGGTTTCAGTACGTCCTTCAGGAACAGAACCTAAGATCAAGTTCTATTTCGGTGCGAAAGGCGATGATGCTGATGCCAAGATCGGAAAACTTAAAGATCAGTTTATAAAATAGTCCTGCTTGATGGATTTAGAGCGTTATAATTCACTGATACAGTCTATCTTTCAGCGGTTTCCGTCGGTACAGACATCCTCTTTCAATGATGCGTACAAGCCCGGACTCCAGCATATGCTGGATTTTAATGCTGCGCTCGGAGGACCTGACAAGGCATTCCGCACGATTCATGTGGCCGGTACCAACGGCAAGGGATCTGTGGCGAACATGCTGGCATCTGTACTAGCCGGAACCGGGCTGAAAGTGGGACTATACACGTCGCCCCATATATTGGATTTCCGGGAGCGGATGCGTATTGTCAGTGGAAAACATACGGCGGAACTCGTTCAGAAAGAATATGTACAAGACTTTCTGGAGAAATGGTCAGACACGTTCGACAAGCTCGAATTGTCCTTTTTCGAGATTACTACGGGGCTGGCTTTCAAGTGGTTCGCTGATATGGACGTAGATGTGGCAGTTATTGAGGTCGGGCTGGGAGGAAGGTTGGACAGTACCAACATCATCACACCCGAGCTCAGTATCGTCACAAGTATCGGCCTGGATCATTGTGACCTCCTGGGCGATACATTGGCGAAAATCGCATTTGAAAAAGCGGGGATTTTCAAGCCCGGCGTTCCTGTCCTGATAGGGGAGACGCGGCCTGAAACAGAGCCTGTGTTCAGAGAGCATTTCGCCGAAATCAATGAAGCTGCAAAGGGTGCGGCAACATTGACCTTTGCCGACGAAGTCGAACCGTCGTTGTGGTACATGCACGATGATATTCTTTCCAAAATGGATCTGCAGGGGGAATATCAGCGCAGAAACCTGCGGACGGCACTCGCTGCAGTGGATATCCTGCGTGGGCGTTTCTTGGGAATGGAAGCGCCGGAAGTTGTTGACTCATTGATACATACGGCTGCACGCATGGATTTTCACGGACGATGGGAAAGACTGTCGACCAATCCTGATGTCATCTGTGACATCGGACACAATGCACCGGCATTGAAATATAATTTCGGGCAACTGAACTCGTACCTGGAATCGGGGAAATATTCCTCATTGATAATGGTTTATGGCATCATGGCAGACAAGGACCTGGATGCGATAATGCCTCTGTTCCCGGAGAATGCCACATGGATTTTCACGACTCCGCATACGCGCAGGTCTAATTCAGCTGAGGATATAAAAGAAAGATACTCAGCGTATTGCGCAAGCTGCGGGCGTCCGGCCACACGTCTCTATGTGCAGAACTCCGTAAAAGAAGCCGTGGCGATGGCATTGAAAACTGCCGCTGCCTATGGCGGTAACCCTCTGATTTACATAGGAGGATCCACATTCGTGGTCTCCGAAGCTGTTCCTTGTTTCTGACTGTCTCAATTTTCTCACTGGCGGAACTTTAGGCATGCAATGAATCACAATTAGTTGCATTATAGAAACGGATATTGTAAAAACTGATTATGCCATGAAACGGAAGACATTGACACTGGTCTTATCAGGATTGATAACACTGATTTTAACCACATTGACTATGAACGCATTTCTCAGAAAAGACAAATCTCAGGCGACGGATGAGCAAGGCCATGTGCTGACCGGACTTTGGGCTGACTGGAACAAGGCTGTGCAGCAGGACAGGCCGAAACTCCAGGAAGAAATTCTTGCACAAATACGTGACAGGGCTATGGACCAGCGTCTTGCGTGGGATTTCTATGATGCTTCGACACGATATGTGGATGTTGTTACCGATCGGAACTGGAAACTTGCAGACTCTCTGTCTGCTGAATTTGCCGACAATGTCAGGAAATTCGATGAACCGGTAGTCACCTTTACGTGGATGGGCAGACGTGGCGGAGATTCGCCTCTTGCCATACTGAAATATGTCCAGGACCATGCCAAGTCATTGAAATCCAGCCGCAATGATGCTTTCTATCGCGTCGGGCTCTCCCGTTACGGCGGTCTCGGCGCGACTCTAGCCCCGTTCCTGCCGGAGTTTTATGCCAATGACTATGAGTATGCGCTTTGGCAGTTGCTTCCGTTCACTTCTTATCCGGATGTCAATGAGGGTGAAATTTATGCCGCATTGAAAGACTATGAACGGGATTCATATCCTTTGGGCGTATATCTGGAATATCTCGAAGCTAGTCTCAATTCCCTGGCACGTGATGCGAAACTGGCTGAACTGCAGAAATTTGCAGATAAATATGAGGGCAAGGCCGTCTCAATGTATGCCAAAGCGGAAATCCTGGAATTCCGGTTCGTGGAAATGGAGAAATCCGGTGCGGAATCTGCTGATTATGAGGCATTCTACAAGGAATGTCAGGACTTCGAAAAGGCAAGGAAGGCTTTCAATGGTGATGAGGCCAAGATTGTCGGGGGCTTGAATTCCGTCGGCGACATTGTCCGGGATCTGACGGATAAGAACATTGGATTGAGAGTTGAGGACGGGAAGATTATCGCCGTTCTGAAAAATTTAAAGTCGGTGCACCTGAGCATGGCGCTGTCGTCTGTGAAATCTCCCGGTGCAGTTATTGACAAGACGCTGAAAAATGAAAGATGCAGTTTCTATATTGCTGATACATTGACACTTGACTTGCCTCAGATAAACGACGGCGAGTATGAAATCAAGGCTGTTTCCGGAAAGGTGGAAGACTGTATCACTTTCCAGTCACGGAGAATTTCTTTTGCGGCCCGAACGGAAAACCGGGGCATCTGCGTTTATGCGGCTGACTATGAAACCGGAGAACCGATACGGAAAGCCGATATTGAACTACGGAAATCATGCAAGACTGTATCTGTATATAAAGATTTTAATTTCAATGGGTTTACGCCTCTTCCTGCGGAGATTGCGAAGCGGTTGGACGCAACTTCCCGTTATACTTTGGTGTGCAGATTCACCGATGAAAATGGGTATCTTCATGAAAGCTGCGATGTCTCCATCTGGGGAAATTCACGCGTTGATGACGAGGCGGCATCTGAAAAGAAGACGCAATGCTGCAATGTCTATATTGACCGCGGGGCGTACAATCCGGGAGATACCGTTGATTTCAAGGCAGTTATATATAAGACTGATTACGTGAACTTTGCGGAGACCGCTCCTGCCGACGAGAAATATAAAGTTTCTTTGTTCAATGCCGAGGGAAAGAAGATTGATTCACGAACTCTTGCGACCAATGACTTCGGCTCCATTGCCGGACAATTCGCCATTCCTTCAGACGGCAGGAACGGTTGGTATCAAATTACTGTAATCGCGGAATCGGACAAACTCGGTGGCGCCTTTACGAAATCTTTCCGCGTGGATGAGTTCGTACTGCCTACTTTCGATGTCGCCTTCGATAAGACAGCTAAATTGTATTTTCCTGGTGATGAGATTGTTGCGGCCGGAAAGATTACCAGTTTCACGGGGCATGCCGTTTCATCGGACAATGCTGTCTATGAAGTGACGAGTTATGACAAGCTCATTGCCTCCGGAGCATTGGAAATTGCTGCTGACGGCACTTTCTCGGTGAAATTCCGTGCTGACGACAAATTTAATTGGTATCACTACAATGTGGCTGTAAAGATTACCGATGCGACAGGCGAGACTCACGAATACAACAAATCAATGTGGGTGACAGGAGGGCTTGAGGTCAATGCGGAGTTGACCAATGAGTCGAATGGAAGAGTACGTTCAGTGAATGAGCGGGAAGGGCGGTTCTATGTAGACGCTCCTTCGATTCTGATGTCCGATGTCGCTGCCGTGAAACTCTCCGTGGAGTCAAGAGAAGGTGAGCCTGTTCCGGCTAGGATTGCTTATATGCTTAGTAATGAGGCTGGTAAGGTGGTTGTGGAATCGTCGGCCCAGTCAGGTGGATTGGAAAACATTGACATGAAAAACCTGCGCTCCGGCCTTTATGAACTGAAGGCGTCTGCGGCTGTGACCAGCGGCTCTGGGCGTGAATATTCGGATACGACGACATTGAAAATCCTTCTTTTGCGTGATACCGACAGCGTTCTGGATGCTCCGGTGAAGGATGTGATTGTTCCGGTTAAGGATGAGGTCAATGCAGGTGAACATGCGGAACTGCTTTTCGGAACTGCTGACGGCGCCCCTGTATGGGCATTGGCGGAAGTCTTCGGTATGAATGCCAAGTTGCTGGAAACCAAGCTTGTAACGCTGTCCGGCAAGCGCGGTGAATCAAGTTCCCTGACACGTCTTTCTTTTGACTATAAAGACACATATCCTGACGCTATTTCTGTTCAGATATTCTATTTCAAGAATGCCGCAATGGTTTCGGAAAACTATGAATTCCACAGAAAACGTGATTTGTTCAGCCTGCCTCTGGAGTTTGCAACATTCGAGGACAAGGCATGTCCCGCATCTGCTTATACGTTCAATATCAAGACTTTGCCTGATGTGGAATGTCTGGCTGCAGTGTTTGACAAGAGTACGGAAATCATTGCCCCGAATGTCTGGGATGTTTTCCGGAGGAACGAATTTCATGCGGCTCCGGTGAGCGTTTCTGCGGCACCGGGTTTTGTGAGGGGTGATTATTTCGTCGGGTATGGACGCCGTTCCGACAAGCGCTTCAGCTACGCGATGGCTACCCGTTCGGTCGCGATGGATTGCCTGGAGGAATCTGAGGTGGTCTGCAACGAAAGTGCGGCAATAGCCGATGCCGGTGCAGACATTTCCGTGCCGATTCGTGAACGGTTTGCCAATGTGTTGGCATTCAAACCTTTCCTGCGCTCTGACAAGGATGGGAACATCTCATTTTCGTTCAGCACTTCCGACAAACTTTCCACATACGTCGTTTCGCTTTATGCACATGACCGGAAGATGCACAATGCCGCTCTCCGTCGTGATATGATGGTGACTATTCCATTGAAAGTCAATGTGGTAGAGCCGTCGTGCCTTTATTATGGCGACAAATATCGACTTGCGGCGTCGGTTTCTTCCGTGGTGGAGCACAATGTCTCGGGAACATTGACCCTGTCCGTTTATGCCGGTAGGGATTACAAGGCGTTGGAGGCTGCCGGTGCCAAGCCGCTTTCGGTGATGAAACGTAAGGTGACCGTTCCGGGAGGGGAGACCGTCAAGTCAATGTTCGATGTCAATGTCGCTGAACTTCTCGGTGGTGCAGCATTGCCTGCTGACCTCGGCTTCAAACTTGTGTTCAAGGCTGATGAAACCGCCGGCGTGAAATACTCTGACGGAATGTTTGTCAATGTCCCTGTATATGCTGCTGTCCAGGCACTTACGGAATCGCATTCCGCTGTTCTCCATGCCGGTATGGATAAGGATTCCCTTACGGCGCAGTTGCGTGGAATGTTCGTGAATGTCGCGGGGGATGATGCTGATGCTGAGGTAATCAGTATCATTGACATGATTCGCGATGCGATTCCTTCAAAAGTGGATCCTGCCGGCAAGGACGTGCTTTCGCTTTCGGAGGCAATGTATGTCCGCGGAGTTGCTGCACAGTTGCGCGCGCTTTCACGCATGCCTTCTGATGTTGAAGCGGAAATGCCTGACAGTGAGTTGTTTGCCAAGGTCTTCGCTTGCCACAATGCAGATGGTGGCTTTGCCTGGTTCGAGGGAATGAAGTCATCTCCTGTCATCACGGCGACGCTTCTGGAACGGTTCTCAAAGATGATAGCAGCCGGCTATCTGGATGCTTCTGCGCAGGTTTCCGCAGATGCGGCCTCATGTGCTGATGTGGATGCGGTGCTCCGTTCAGCTGTCCGTTATCTCGACAAGAGCCATTTCAGCACTCCGGCGCTCTGCCCGTTCTGGTGCGGTGCCGTCTCTGATGAACAATATATGTATGTCAGGTCAATGTTCGCTTATGTTCCTTTCGAAGTGAATCAGTTGACCGGAACTTTTGCCGGCAAGAGATTGGATGCTTTCCGGAAGGATGCGAAGGAATATCTCGTGCCGAAGAGGGTGCGTGGCATGAATGGATATATTCTCGGCAAGGCGCGCAGAATCATGACTTTACGTGCTCTTGCGGCTTCTGATGAAGGCTGCCGTCTTGCTAAGTCGTGGGGGCTTGGCTGCTTTAACATTGACAAGAAACTGACGAAGTCATTGGAAGCGGATGTGGTTTCGCTTATGGAATATGCAGTGGAGCACAAGGACGGCGGCATGTATTATCCTAATGCGGTGATGCCTTTCCGCGGATTGCTTGAGAGTGAGGCTTATGCGCATTCGATGCTTTGCGATTTGCTTACGGATTATGCGCCTCATATCGCTGACGGCATCCGTCTGTGGCTTATGCTCCAGAAGGAAACCCAGCATTGGGATGCCGAACCTGCATTCGTGGATGCCGTCAATTCCGTGATGAACGGCAGTGCCGAGATCAAGTCTACGAGCGTGGTCGTGTTGACGAAGACTTATAACAAGCCTTTCGCGGAGATTGCTGCATCTGGCAACGGATTTACTCTCCAGAGGCGTTTCTTCCGTGAATCGGCTTCTGACTCAGGAAAGGTTGAAAAGGTGGAACTTGCTGAAGGTGAGATGCTTGATGTGGGTGACAAGGTGATTGCCGAGTATCGCATCCACAATGATGAGAATCGCAGTTTCGTAAGGCTGACGGTTCCGCGTGAAGCTGCCTTCCGTCCGGTGGACCAGCTTTCAGGCTACTATGGCTGGCGGATGTCCCCGCTTCGTGTCAATGATTGGTATTCGTTTGCTCCTCAGGGATATAGGAACGTGAAGGCTGACCGGACCGAATACATGTTCGATTCTTATCCGGAGGAGAATACCGTGATTTCCGAGGCGTTCTTCGTGACCCAGGCCGGTGAATTTACAGCCCCGGTTCCGGTAATCGAGTCGCTCTATGCCCCTCATTATCGGGCCAATGATGCTTACCGTGGAACTGTAAAGGTTAAGTAATCCTCTGCGCAATGTTGTTTTTTAGAAAAAACCTGGGAAAACACTTGCGTAATGAAAAAATAGTCGTATATTTGCATTCCCGATTTGGAAATCATGGTCAAGTCGGAATGAAAATATGCTTGGGAGCATAGCTCAGTTGGTTCAGAGCGTCTGCCTTACAAGCAGAGGGTCGGGGGTTCGACTCCCTCTGCTCCCACTACGAGAGCACTTCGGAATTTCCGAGGTGCTTTTTCTGTTCGTCAGGCACGGACTTCATCCGTTTCAGCGCCACGTGCGTACTAAAACGTTTTCTACGCACATCGCTTTCAAAATTCACCATGTCGTGCGCAAATCGTGCGTTTTTGCTCACGAGAGAATCCTCCAGGGTAGTCGAATCAAAACTTCACCCGTCCCATGATGGGCTTTCGGCGTTCCATGTTTATTTGGTACCAAATAAACGTTTTAAACGGTACCAAGTGCACTTCCAAAGCCACTTGGTACCGTTTAAAACGTTTTCGCGGAACGGAATCGCAAATAGCAACTTCCGCTGTTATCTTACATTGACCTGAGCCTTTATCTTGGCGACGTATTCTGCAGGAAGTTTCTCCATAGAGCTGAACTCGTCGACAAGAGCCTTGGTGTTGATGGCTTCGAGGTACTTGCCTGCGTTCTGCGGATCCTCATTGATGAAACTTGAACACTGCGCCAGCGCGAGGAATGAATCAGGGAGCATCATGTATGCGTCTACGTACTTGCCGAATACCAGTTTTGTTTCCGGTGTGATGTCCATCATTCTGTGCATCAATGCTTTCTTGCCGTTCAGAAGTTCCTTGTGGGATGCAGCATAGTCACTGAACCTGCACTCTACGGTAACCTCTTCGGAAGCAGCTGACTCAGGGAGATAAACGACAGCGGAAAGGTCAGCGCCGTTGTAGCCCCACTCGGCCTTGGTTCCGTCTGCCTCTGCATTGTGGGCGGCGAAACGTGAATAAGGAACCTCCACGCCATTGACATAAACCTTTTCCGGAGCGAAGACGCCGGCAAAAATGAACTGGAGGCGGCGGTTCGGGTCAATGCCGTTGTAAGTGCCTTTCCTGGCGGCTACCGTTACCTTGACTGACTGAGCATCAGATGTTTTGCTGATGGAGGTAGTGGCGAATTCTTCCTTGTATGCCTGTGAAACGCCGTCGTCCTCGTAGTAGGTAATCGCGCTGTTTCCGTCGCCCGGGGCTACGAAAAGCCTTAGTTCATTGCTCGATTCCTGAAGTGACCGGATGTTTGCACCAGCCATAGGGATGATGGCTCCCGCCTTGATGTAATATGGATTCTCGTTGATGGTATAGGTGAGAGTGTCCTTCTGGCCTCCCTTGATCATGGTCCCGGTAGCGACATCGTACCAGTCATTGCCCTCTGGGAACCACATGCCGCGCTTTGCGAGCCCGGTGGACTTGTCTACAGGCGAACATACGGTGGTCGCGAGGATATTGTCACCGAACATGAACTCTTCCTTCCACTCGTAGGCCTCATTGTCCTCGGCGTAGTCGTAATACATCGGACGGCACATTGAGATGCCGGTGTCGTATGTCTGGCGGGCCGCGTTATATATATAAGGTGCGAGGTCGTATCTGAGCCTTATCGCATCGCGCATCGTATCGAAATAATCAGGGAATACCCAGAAACGCTTCTCCATGGTCAAGTCCTTGGTAGAGTGAGTCTTGTAGATTGGGGTGAAGACTCCTGACTGGAGCCATCTGGTGTAAAGTTCCGGGTCGGTTTCCCTCACTCCTTTAGGCTGCATGTGGCCTCCGATGTCATGTCCCCAATAGCCGTAACCCACGTTTGAAGCTGTGACAGTGAAATATGGAAGGTAGCTGAGCACCTGCCATGATGCGAAGCAGTCTCCGGAGAAACCGATTTGATAACGGTGGCTTCCGATGCCGCCCCAACGGTGGTAAATCATTGGCCTTCTGGCATATATTCCCTCGCTTTCGGTCTGGCGCACCATGTCGTTGAAGAATGTGTGGTTCAGCCAGAATGTGTTGCTGAGGCCCTGTGTATATTTGCTTTCTTTCCACTGCTGCCAGTCAAGCCACCAGAAATCAACTCCCTGTTTCTCGAACGGATGAATCACGGAATTGAAATAGGCATCGGCCCAGTTCTCGTCGTCAATGCGGAACGGAACAGGGGCTTTGCTGCCGTCTGGATTGATGTAGCCTTTAGGTCCGTCGTACTCGGAAGTGCGTGAAAGATAGTCTTTTACGAATCTGTCATACGGCTCTTCGTATGGCTGGATGCCTGATGCCGGATGAAGGTTCAATGTGGTTTTCAGGCCGAGATTGTGCAGGTCATCCATGCAGTTCGCCGGGTTGGGGAACAGTTTTTTCTGCCATGTGTAGCCTGTCCAGCCTATGCGCTCGCCGAATTCGTCTTTAGGAGAATTCTTTCTCCTGAGTGTCCAGGTCTCGTGCCAGTCCATGTCCAGCACCATCACGTCGATAGGTATGCTCAATGACCTGATTTCCTTGCCGAGTCCCACGAATTCGAAATCGGAGTACTGCCAGAATCTGCACCACCAATATCCGAATGCATATTTTGGAGGCATGGGAATCTGACCGCCGATTTTCGTGAAATCCGATACGGCAGACTTGTAGTCATGGCCGTATGCGAAGATGTAAAGGTCCTGTCTGTCACCGGATTCGCGGTTTGCCACCCAGTTTTTCCAGTCTGTATCTTCCGGTACGAAGACCTGTCTTTCGGACTCGTCGATGATGGCCCAGCCGTCTCTCGAAACGACTCCCTTGTCGTATGGCTCTCTGGTCGTGATGCCGTCGCAGCCGTCAAGTGTCCTGACGGTTCCGAGGAGATTCGCGCTGTCGTCAAGACCGGGATACCAGGTGACTTTCTTTACGCCGTTCTTCGTGGTGTGCTCCGGCATTGTAAATGTCACGAAAAGATTGTTGTGGTCGAATTTCTTGTCTCCGGTATAGGTGAGCGTGAGGTCTGCCGTCTTGATAGTCAGCTTTTTGCCTGAACGTTTCACAGTGTAGGGCGGCACTGGCATATTTCTGTTCACTATGCCGAGTGTGGCCCTGTCCTCGAATTTGCCGTCTTCTGCCCATTCCATGCGGACCAGCCTGCTGCCGAGTACCGTGAATCTGGCATTGCCGAAAACTACTTCCGCTTTCGGGTTTGCTTTCGGGCTTTCAGATGTGGCCTTCGCGATTCTGAGCTCTTTTGAGCCAAGCAGATGTCTCAGGGTAAGCGGCTCGTTGGTGGTGATGCAGTCCACTCCGAGGTCGATCATTGCCTTCATGTCTTTCTCCTTGTCCACGGTCCAGACGTTCACGCTCATTCCGAGGTCGTGTGCCTCTTTCACCCATTCAGGATGCTTGTAGAACGCGCTGTAATGATAGTCAATGCCGTTGATGCCGTCTTTATGCAGGTCGGCAGGGGCAATGTCTCCGTTCAGATACTGGTTCGTGAATTCCGGTGCTTCCGCTGCCACTTTCTGGCAGATGTTCATGCTGAACGAGATGAAGATCACCTTGTCAGGGTCATAGAGTCCATGTTCTTTCAGCTTGCGGAAGGTGATGTCCACCATCTTGTTCTCACGTTCCTTGCTGTATTGGCTCTTGAACTCAAGAACCAGCACGGTGGACGGGCATTTTGCGCCTTGCTCCAAGTATTCGTCGAGTGTCGGCATGCTCTCGCCGTTATGGAGCTTGAACTGCTTCAGGAAATCGTAGGTGTTTTTCTGAATCTCGTTTCCCTTGATGCTGGCATCGTGATGTACCACGACCTGGTCGTCAGATGTCAGGTGAATGTCGAACTCGCTGCCCCAGAAGCCGTTGTCCTGTGCCGCTTTCAGTGACGCTATGGAATTTTCCGTGTGCAATGTTTCGTCGCAATTCCAGAATCCGCGATGCGCTCCGATTCTTGTCAAGCCTGTGTCTTGTGCGTCGAGCGGCGTCGCCAGTACGACGGACAATGCGATAGTCGTCAGTTTTAGTAATGAAGCTTTCATTGTATTGTGTTAAAAAAAGTTGTTTCGAATCATACAAATATATATAAACCAGACGGATTTTGGCCGTGCATGAGACAAAAATTTATAAAACGGTATCTAATTTCATAAAATACACTAACTTTGCGGAGATACGGTGACGCGTAACCTGCGTGACTCGTAAAACGAACTGTAAACTGTTAAATTTTCTTGATAATGGTAAAAGTAAATGTCGGAGGATGTTCCTCCTTTGTGAAAGATGCCGAGTATAAGGCTTATGTCGAAAAGGCTCTTTCCGCTTTCGATGTCCTTGAATCAGAAAAAGGTGCCGGAAATGATTTCCTTGGCTGGAAACATCTCCCGTCCGAGACACCGGAATCATTGGTAAAAGCTTGTGAAGATATTCGTGACGACTGGAAGTCAAAGAACATTGACCTGGTCATCGTCATTGGTATCGGTGGATCATATCTTGGTGCGAAATGCGCCATCGAGGCTCTTTCCCACAGTTTTGCCAAGGAACTTCACAGCAAGGATGTTCCGCAGGTCGTTTTCGCCGGCAATAACCTCTCCGAGGAGTATATCAGCGAACTCATTGACCTTATGCAGGTTAGGAACTCAGCATGCGTAGTGATCTCCAAGTCTGGTACCACTACCGAGCCTGCTGTCGCTTTCCGTATCGTAAAGCAGCACCTGGAGGAGACTTATGGCCAGAAAGAGGCTGCGTCACGTATCGTGGCCGTGACCGACGCTCACAAGGGCGCGCTCAAGACCCTCTCCACCCAGGAAGGCTACAGGACATTCGTCGTTCCTGACAATGTCGGCGGCCGTTTCTCAGTGCTCACTCCGGTAGGTCTCCTGCCGATCGTGCTCGCAGGTTTCGACATCCGCGCAATGCTCGAGGGTGCCAAGGAAGAGGAGAAGTCTCTCGCCGTCAAGTCCGAGGACAATGCTGCCGTAGTTTATGCTGCAATGCGTAATCTTCTTCATTCCGAGTATGGCAAGAGCGTGGAGATCCTCGTTTCTTTCAGCCCTAAGTTCCAGTACCTCGGTGAGTGGTGGAAGCAGCTTTATGGCGAGTCAGAGGGCAAGGACTGCAAAGGTATTTTCCCTGCATCTGTAACATATACCACTGATCTTCACTCACTTGGACAGTTTGTTCAGGATGGTGCACGTATCATGTTCGAGACCGTGGTAAATATTGAGAACAGCAACCGCAGCGTGGTTATCGGCAGCGATCCTCAGAATCTGGACCAGCTCAACTATCTTGCAGGCCAGCACGTGGAGCATTGCAACGCCATGGCACAGCTCGGTACCAAGCTCGCCCACATCGACGGCGGTGTGCCTCAGCTGGAGATTTCCATCGAGAGGATCAATGAGAAGATTCTCGGTGCATTGTTCTATTTCTTCGAGTTCGCTTGTGGCGTAAGTGCCTACACCCTCGGTGTGAATCCGTTCAACCAGCCGGGTGTCGAGAGCTACAAGAAGAACATGTTCGCTCTGCTGGGCAAGCCGGGTTACGAGAACCTGACCGCCGAGCTGGAAGCAAAGTTGAAGTAAGCAGGAAACAAAAAATGATCTCCCGCCGCAAGGCGTGGAAAATACAGGAGGACAGAACTATGATTAAACTGATTGTTGGCGCTAAGGGCTCCGGTAAGACCAAGGCTATGATCGACCAGATCAATGATTCGGTCAAGACCTCCAAGGGCAACGTCGTCGTCGTGGAAAAAGGCATGAAGCTGACTTACGACATCGCCCCCGCTGCACGTCTGATCGATCTGGATGAGTATAAGATCGCCGGCGGCGAGATGCTGTACGGCTTTGTTGCCGGCCTGATGGCAAGCAACTACGATATCACCGACCTGTACATTGACGGCATCCTGAAGGTGCTGGATCATGACATCAACCGTCTGGGCGTTGTGCTGGACGAGATGGCAGCCATTGCAGGCGACAGCGTGAAGGTGACTGTTACCGTCAGCGCTGACGAGGCTGCACTGCCCCACGATGTGAAGAAGTACCTGTAATTCCGGAAAATCGGGATCTGAACCACTTTGAACAGGCAGAGAACCGGGAAATTTAAATTTTTTCGGTTTTCTGCCTGTTTTGGTGTTGACAAAGGGCTGCGTTGGCGCTATACTAACAAAGCAGCCTTTTAGAGGTGTACTATGCAATTTGACCTGAGAAAGTTTATCGCCACCGGCAGACAACCCTATCATGCAGAGTTTCAGTGTGATTTATCTGCACATGATTATGCCGGGGCAAGGATCCCGCAGCCGGTCACCGCTGTTTTTGAAGCGGAGACGGACGGCGACGAGGTCCGGATGACACTGCGGGCAAACGCATCGGTGCACGGAGAGTGCGCCCGCTGTCTGGACCCGGTCATTCGGGAGGAGACGGTCGATACGGAGTGGACGGTAAAGGAACGGGATCTGGATGACCCGGATTTTGACCTTCCGCTGGACGAAAAAGGACATCTGGATGTAGATGAATGGCTCAATCAGGAGTTTATGTTCCAGATTCCCACGGTGTTGCTTTGCAGTGCCGACTGCGCCGGGCTTTGCCCCGTGTGCGGCAAAAAGAAGGCGGAATGCACCTGCCAGCCGGCAGAGCATGCCGAAGCTCCCGTAGACACAAGGCTCGCAATCCTTAAATCACTGCTGAACTGATAAACCCATCAAGGAGGTGCAAAAATATGGCAGTACCTAAGAGACATCTTTCCAAG